>OGJN01000011.1_pt1 | contig 211899 bp, 203 predicted proteins | sample 1572221 | NCBI WGS metagenome assembly OGJN01 (sample SAMEA2582148, study PRJEB24529) | metagenome | biome: Human gut stool | place: China | collected 2011 | reverse complement strand
AAGTTGTAGAAAATGGCTGGGTAAAACGCGAACTGGATGCATTCAATAGGTATCACGGCCTGGAGTCTGTCCCAGGCCTTTTTTGAACATGGTGATAAATGCCGTGGTCGAATCGTAACCGAGCATTTGCGCAACCTGTTGCACGTTATGGCCATCTATCAGCGCCTGCAGCGCCAGAATCAATTGAAGCTGGTGACGCCAGCGGCGAAAACTCAACCCCGTTTCTTTAACGACCAGACGGGCGAGGTTCCGCTCACTCATCGCAAATACGCTGGCCCACTGTCCCAGCGTCTGCCACTGCGCGGGCACCCGCGCCATCGTCGCGACCATTCTGCGGATTTTCGGGTGATCGGAAACCGGCAACTGCATTTGCTCCTGCGGCTGCTGCGGGAGTTCATCAAATAACACTTGCGTCAGCCGCTGGGTAGACGGCTCCAGCCGTTGATCATCCGTTTTGGACGCCAGCGCCAGAATGAGCTCCCGACATAATGGGGCGATTTTCAGGGTGCAGCAGCGTTCAGGCATCACGACTGCCTGCGGCTCAATAAACAAAAAGCAAAGTTGCGCCCCAACGGTAACGTGATTGCTGTGTGGAATTTCACCGGGGATCCATACCGCATATTGTGGAGGCACCATCCACATAGCATTTTCAACCTCACAGGTGATCGCGCCATGCAAGGCCAGAATCAACTGCCCCTTACGGTGCTGATGCAGCGGACTGAAGAGTTCATCTTCCCGGGCCTGAATACAAAACGCCACCGCCGCATCGTGGTAAAGATCGGGCTCATACCCATCCAGCCTCAGTCCTAACATAAAAATGTCCGTTTTTAGCGATAAACTGTCATTTTAGCTTGATTCATCCATTGAGTAAAAACGCTAAAGTATCGCCTCGCCTGACGATATGAGAAAAAAATGACAAATATGCCTTCCTCCCGCGGCAAAAACGCAGCCTGGCTGATCGCGGGGATCCTGATGATTGCCACCACGCTGCGCGTCACCTTTACCGGTGCCGCCCCGTTGCTGGATGCAATTCGCACCGACTACGGCCTGAGTACCGCCCAGACGGGACTTCTGACCACCCTGCCGCTGCTGGCCTTCGCACTGGTATCGCCTCTGGCCGCCGCCGTTGCACGCCGTTGGGGTATCGAACGCAGCCTGTTTGCCGCAATGCTACTGATTTGCGCAGGTATTGCGATACGTTCGCTGCCCACGCCAGGTTTCCTGTTTAGCGGCACCGCTATCATTGGTTGCGGAATCGCGCTGGGAAATGTGCTGTTACCTGGGCTGATTAAGCGTGATTTTGCTCAGCATGTGGCAAAACTCACTGGCGCATACTCGCTGACTATGGGCGCAGCGGCGGCACTGGGTTCAGCTATTGTGGTTCCGCTGGCGCTGAACGGGTTTGGCTGGCGCGGTGCGCTGATGGTACTGATGGTCTTTCCGCTGCTGGCGCTGATTATCTGGTTACCCCAATGTCGCCAGACGGCCAATGCCAGTTTGAGCAACTCGCGCGCGTTGCATTCCCGCGCGATCTGGCGCTCGAGCCTCGCCTGGCAGGTGACGCTATTTCTCGGGATCAATTCACTTATCTACTACGTGATCATTGGTTGGCTACCTGCCATTTTAATCAGCCACGGCTACAGCGAAGCGCAGGCCGGTTCGTTGCATGGTTTACTGCAACTGGCAACCGCCGCGCCGGGGTTATTGATCCCTCTCGTCCTGAACAGATTTAAGGATCAGCGCGCCATCGCCGCACTGGTTTCGTTAATGTGCGCCGTCGGCGCAGCCGGATTCGCGGTAATGCCCGGGCAGGCTTTGCTGTGGACCATACTGTTTGGCTTTGGCTCAGGCGCCACAATGATCCTTGGTTTGACCTTTATTGGCCTGCGCGCAAGCTCAGCGCATCAGGCCGCGGCCCTGTCCGGCATGGCACAATCCGTCGGGTATTTACTGGCTGCCTGTGGGCCACCGCTGATGGGTAAGATTCACGACCTCAATGGTAGCTGGCTGATTCCATTAGCTGGGGTCGCCGTGTTAGCAATACTGATGGCAGTGTTTGGTCTGTGCGCGGGGCGTAATCGGGAGATAGCAAGCGCATAAAGCAGCGGGCAGGTTTGAGTATAACCTGCCCGTTTTTTTATCCTCGCGCAGCGCGCAGCATTGCCTGAACTAACGGCACGGGTTTTCCCGCCAGCGCTCCACGTTCATGCTGAAAGAGTGTGCCGACAAAAAAAGGATGCGTCACCAGCTCAATGGCACGGATATCACCCGCCTCATCCCAGCCAGTCACACGAAGATCACCGCTCTCAAGCTCGGCGGCAAAATCTTCCGATACGCCATAGTTGCAGTGATACCCCTCGGAGATAACACCCCGTCCGTAGGCTTTGGCAATCAGCGTATTGGCCCTCAGTTCAATATCATCCGTTTTTTCTACCAGCGAGCAGGTCAACGGTGCGATGACCATCCGCCCCATGGTATCCGTTTCCGCATGGGCAGCATCACTCCAGCCCAGCACGTTGCGGGCATACTCCAGAATCGCATGTTGAAAACCGCCACAGGTCCCGAGGAATGGGATGCTGTTTTCACGCGCGTAGCGTATCGCGATCAGTGCGCCTTCCAGGTGCCGATATGGACTGCCAGGAACGACCCAAATAGCATCATAGCCAATCAGATCTTCACTGCTGCTAATATCAGAGGTGGTTAGCCAGTCATAATCAGCCACTAATTCCAGGACGGCAGCGGCATCATCGATAGCAAGAGGAATGGCCTGATGCGCCACAATATCAGGGCTGTAATCACCCACCAGCGCAATGCGAAGCGTATCTTTAAACGGGGAAATTTCCATTAAGCTTTCCTTATGTCCAGACAATGAGGGACAATATAAGGAGCCTCAGCCTACCGATTTTTTGTTGGTACCACAATCCCTTAAATTGGGAGTCAGGACGGGCAGAATGTTACAATTGTCACGTTTTACGATCTTATTTAACCGTAATAAAGGTGTTGAAATACATCAAAGCAGTGGATTAATGGAGCGGATGAAAAGATGAAAATTCAATGTAAACGCGTGTATGACCCAGCAGAAAAAAATGATGGTTATCGCGTACTGGTCGACAGGCTGTGGCCTCGCGGGGTAAAAAAGACCGACCTTATTTTTAACGAATGGAATAAAGCGCTTACGCCATCATCTGATTTACGCAAGGCGTTCCACGCAGAATTGATTGATTTCACACACTTTTCCGAGCAATATCGCGCTGAACTCGCCCTACAGCAGCAGGAAGGAAAGCGTCTCGCAGAGATTGCCCGACAGCAAACCTTAACGCTACTGTATGCGGCGAAAAACACCCAGCAAAACCACGCGCTGGTGCTGGCTGAATGGATACGTCAATGCTAACCGGATTTCATTTGCCCGTTGTCGGATGCTCTCTGCGCCAGAGCGCCCATTCATCAATCACTTCCCCGCCCGGTAATTTGCAGTCCGACCTTACGCCTTGCGGGGTCTGCACCGCAATCAGCGAGCCGCCCTTTTGTTCGCAATATACCGAAGCCGGATTCGCCAGACCAATCTTCGGCGGTTTGGGGGCTTCGGGCTGAGTGGTACATCCCGCTAACACCAACAAGCCGGGCAAAATTATAGACGCCAGTTTCATATCGACTCCTGTTAAAAACCTTATCCCGGCAGGTTACCCCGACTTTCCATCTATCTCCATGTTTTACTGCCAGCTTTCAATTTAATGTTTAAATTTTGAGCGGGATGGCGTGTTTCATCTTTCATCTTGATGTTCTATCATGCGGGCCACGTTAGCCCAGTCATTACTCAGGAGCATTTACACCTCATGTCGGACATGATCCTTGCCAGAGTCTCACAATCCTTAGCCACGGAGCAGTCAGTTGAGAGCCTGGTTCGGCAACTTCTGGAGATGCTGGAAGTGGTGACTGAGATGGAATCCACCTATTTAACTAAGGTCGATTTAGATGCCCGCCTGCAGCATATTTTGTATGCGCGCAATAGCAAGCAGATGCAGATCCCTGAAGGGCTGGCCGTACCCTGGGATGAGACGCTATGCAAACGCGCCATAGACGAAAACTGTCTGTACAGCGACAACGTTCCCGCTCGCTGGCCGGAGTGTACCGCCGCCCGCGCGCTGGAGATAACCACTTTCCTGAGCACGCCGGTTCATCTTCCCGACGGAACGTTTTACGGTACGCTCTGCGCCACCAGTCGCCACCAGCACGCATTAAGCCAACGTGGCGAACAGGTGTTACATCTGTTTGCGGGCCTGATCGCCCAGTCTATTCAAAAAGAGTCGCTGGTTGCTCAGTTACGCGAAGCGAATGCCGCGCTGATTGCGCACTCTTACACCGATGCCCTGACCGGATTACCGAATCGGCGCGCCATTTTTGAAAATGTTGAGACTCTTTTTTCCCTTGCCCGACATCTCAGGCAGAAGATTATTTTTGCCTATATTGATTTGGATGATTTCAAATTGATCAATGACCGCTTTGGCCACGAGGTTGGCGACCAGTTTCTGATCCAGATTGGTCAGCGTCTGCTTCGCGAATGCGGTGACAACGATATCCTTGGCCGACTGGGTGGTGACGAATTTTTAGTCGTAAGCCTGTCACCGGAAGATGACAGGGATCCGCGGGACCGCCTGCAGCAGGTGAAAAATCAGCTACAACAGCAAATTTGTGGTGACTACCACCTGGGCGACATTCATCTATTTTATCCTGGCGCCAGTCTTGGCATCGTGGAAATTAATCCGTTGGAGACTGATGTAAACTGCGCGCTTCACCTCGCAGACAGCGCAATGTACAAGGATAAAAAGCGTCAGGATAAAACCACTTTTGTCGTACATTAAGCCCTGCTATGCTAACCCGTCTTTAAATAACTCTGGCAGATAATCGTATGCGACTCGGTATTATTTTCCCCGTCATCATTTTCATTTCCGCTGTCGTTTTCTTATCCTGGTTTTTTATTGGCGGCTACGCTGCGCCGGGAGCATAACGATGAAAAAAACAACGCTTATTATGATTGGCGTGGCTATCATCGTCGTTCTGGGAACAGAATTCGGCTGGTGGTGACCTAAGAAAAAGGCCACATATTAGTGGCCTCTATTGTCTGTATGTTTACTTAGCTTTTGATTTTTCTGTAGATAAACAACACCACAATCGCACCGATCACCGCCACGGCGAAACTACCGAAGTTGAAACCATCGACTTTACCAAAACCAAAGAAGGTGCTGATCCAGCCACCCACTACCGCACCGACAACCCCTAAGATAATGGTCATAAAGAATCCGCCGCCATCTTTACCCGGCATAATCCATTTTGCCAAAATCCCAGCAATAAGACCGAAAACCACCCATGAAATAATGCCCATAATTTCCCTCGCTTATGTTTTTAAATTAACGATTCACTCGTCGTATAAAAGCATAGCATAGCGCTGAAAAATTAAAATTTGTGATCGCTATCACTTCTGTTTTTCATCTTTTTCTGATGTTTCATAAGGTTACACCGCTGACCGGCAGACTAATTTTGTCGCGCCTCGTCATTAATGTCGAATCGTCAGTCATTCTGCTTAACGCTTTGGCCGTCAGCCCCTGCTATTGCTGGGTTTTCACTTCTGGCACACTTTATGCTTAAACAGCCCGTCACTACGACACATCGTAGTCCGCGATGCGTATCGCGTGACTGCGTCTACAATTCGCGCTATTTCAGCATTTAACAGGTCTGTTATTGATGAAAAAAATCACCAGTGTATGCCCATACTGTGGGGCCGGGTGCAAGCTCAAGCTTGTTGTTGAGAATAACAAAATCATCCGCGCTGAGGCCGCAGAGGGTGTAACGAACCAAAATCAGTTATGCCTGAAAGGCTATTATGGTTGGGACTTTCTTAACGACACTCGCCTTCTGACTCCCCGTCTGACCCGCCCGATGATCCGTTATGAAAAAGGTGGAAAATTCACTCCCGTTAGCTGGGATGAAGCCATTCGCTACACCGCAAAACGCTTAACTGAAATCAAAAATACCTATGGCCCTCGTGCCATCATGACCACCGGATCTTCCCGTGGAACTGGGAATGAGACCAACTACGTGATGCAAAAATTCGCACGTGGCGTGCTCCATACCAACAATGTCGATTGCTGTGCCCGCGTCTGTCACGGCCCTTCCGTGGCCGGGTTACAGGAAACGTTAGGCAATGGCGCCATGAGCAATTCCATCAGCGACATTGAAAACTCAAAATGCCTGCTGATCTTTGGTTATAACTGTGCCGATTCACACCCAATTGTGGCCCGCCGGGTAATTAAAGCTCGCCAGAACGGCGCAAAAATCATTGTCTGCGACCCACGCCGGATTGAAACTGCCCGTATCGCTGACCAACATTTGCAGTTGAAAAACGGTTGCAATATGGCGCTGGTCAACGCGTTTGGCCATGTTCTCATCGAGGAGCAACTCTACGATCGCGAGTATGTACAAAAGCATGCGGAAGGACTGGAAACATACTGGGAAACCGTTAAGGAGTATGCGCCTGAAGACGTTGAACATTTAACCGGTGTTCCCGCACAGCAGGTTCGTCAGGCGATGCGTACATTTGCTGCGGCGCCATCGGCCACCGTGATGTGGGGGATGGGCGTCACCCAGTTTGGTCAGGCCGTTGACGTGGTTCGTGGTTTGTCGAGCCTGGCCTTGCTGACCGGAAATCTGGGACGCCCTAACGTCGGTGTTGGCCCGGTGCGCGGGCAAAATAACGTGCAGGGCGCGTGCGATATGGGGGTGCTGCCTAACCAGTTTCCAGGGTATCAGGACGTAACCGATTTCGCCGTCAGGGAGAAATTTGCCGCCGCATGGGGCATTGACGTTAATCAGATGGATGACAAGGTTGGGACCCGCATCACCGAAGTTCCGCATCTGGCTATCGAAGGCAAAATCAAAGCCTACTACATCATGGGAGAAGATCCGCTGCAAACCGAGGCCGATTTGGGTCTGGTCCGCGAAGGATTTAACGCGCTCGATTTTATCGTCGTGCAGGATATCTTCATGACCAAGACGGCGGAAATGGCCGATGTCCTCCTGCCTGCCACCTCATGGGGTGAACACGGTGGCGTCTTTACCTGCGCCGATCGCGGTTTCCAGCGTTTTGAGAAAGCGATTGAACCCACTGGTGATGTAAAGCGTGACTGGGAGATTATCAGCCTGCTGGCCAGCGAAATGGGCTATCCAATGCAGTATCAAAATAACCAGCAAATCTGGGATGAGATGCGCGAGCTGTGTCCACTGTTCTACGGCGTGACCTATGAGAAAATGGGTGAGATGGGTCATGTTCAGTGGCCATGTCCGGATCTCGATAGTCCTGGTACACCCTACCTTTACGCGCACAGCCAGTTTGATACCGCCAATGGCAAAGGCAAACTGTTTGCCGCACCGTGGCGAGCGCCAGCAGAAGTTCCTGATGAACAATATCCGCTGGTTCTGTGTACCGTGCGTGAAGTTGGGCACTACTCCTGCCGTTCGATGACCGGCAACTGCGCAGCGTTGCAAGCACTGGCAGACGAGCCTGGGTATGTGCAAATCAATACCCATGATGCTGAAAAAATGGGTATTCGTCATCGCGATCTGGTATGGGTCAGCTCGCGCCGCGGTAAGGTTATCAGCCGCGCGGATGTCTCCGAGCGCATCAATGTCGGAACGGTCTATATGACCTATCAATGGTGGATTGGCGCGTGTAACGAGTTAACCCAGGACAATCTCGATCCTATTTCGAAAACGCCGGAAACCAAATATTGCGCCGTAAATATTGAGCACATTACCGATCAGGGGTGGGCAGAAAAATATGCCGCACAAACGTATAGCGATATGAAGTCACGTCTATGTGAGGCTATTGCGTAAGTCACCGCCATCATCGCCTGAGTCTGGCTTTCCAGACTCAGGCCTTATCTCATGACTTCGCCAGCTGTGGTTCACTGAAGCGGATGGATGCAGCTTCCTCCTGCTTATCCCGCCGCATAAAGCCGAGGTTCATCAGAAACAATCCCGCCATAAACGGTAGTTCGTACAGTTCTTCAATCAGATCGCCATACTGAGCATTGTGCAGAAAGATGGGAGCCAGCAGACGATGATGCTCTACCGTATCGGAGATCAAAAATGCACAGGTGGTGATCGCTAACAGCCACAGAGGTAGCGGTTCATTGCGAAAGCGACGGGCAATATCCTGGCGTAAGCGCTTCGAAATCAGCACTGGCAGAATAATCATGGCAATCAATACCACTGAGATAGCCCGGAACAGGAGTTTAGGATGCTCAGGAAAATAATCGCGGCCCCAACTTGTGCTTCGGCCCAGTAATACCAGCCACCACGCTGCCGCCCAAAGCCAAAATTGCTTCTCGCCTTCGGGACGTGATAAGGGCCTGATGTAACTGAGTGTAAATATGGCACCAAACAGCAGCCATAGCGCCTGGCCATTTTCAATCCAGCTGACGACAGTACCGTTAAGTAGCGGGAGATGCCAGTTCGCGGCGAACGGGATCGCCACGATGGCTAATCCGAGAATGATTGTGGGTAATGTAAGTCGGGTATTGAGTTTCATAAGCGCGATGTTCTGTTTTATATCTGGTTCGCGATCATAACCCCTGTGAATGATCAACTATTAGCAATCAATGCGAATCTCTTAAGGTATTCTTAAGGAATCCTTTCTGGATATTTCCCTGTTTCGCCCACAAAAAAAACGCACTGCGCCGTCAAAGCGCAGTGCGGTTTTTAGATTAAAAACTAATATATTCAATCAGTAGCAGTGACTAATGCCTACCACCCGCAGACTTCGTGCTCATTTTCGGTATCGTACGAACGCACGGTATTGACCAGATCTTTGACCACTTCAGCTGCCACATCCGGCACCAGTAATGTCATTGGCGCCTCTGTTTCATAATCAACAGAAACACCGTTGCTGTTATTGGTCACTGTTACGGTATAGGTTGCTTTACCCATGATTTACTCCTTGCCGGTGCGCACGACTTTTCGTTGATTTGCACTCTCCATCAGAACTTCCGGGGCAACGAAAAAATCGATATTAAAGTAAGTGTCGTCGGTCATCACTTCGATGTTATGCCATTTTTCCGGTGGAAAAACGCCAAACTGACCGGCTTCAATAATCATCACCTCTACTGGCTCCGGGCTGTGTTCGTCTGCGTATCCGAGATATTTGACCGCCCCCTGCATAACCGAAAGTCGAGGATAAACCCCGGCTCGGGTCCCTTTATCAAGGTGGCGTTCGAAAATTCCGGCAGGCGCCGTTTCTTTGTTCCAGAATGGCGTAGAGCGTGTATGGATATGATTCTGTGGAATTTGAAGCATTTTTCTTCCCTTTTCCAGTCGACAACCAGCGAGTCATATTGAACCGCTGCTGTATACAGGGTACGCCTCAAAATATACATTTAAAATACCATTTATTGGTTACAACCCTACGATTATAAATGAAAAGCAGAGCGCAATATTAAAGGCCCGCCGCAATCAGCGGGCCGATGGCATCACGATTGAAGCGTGGCCAGACGGGCGGCAAAACCAACGAAAATCAGGCCGATAAGGGAATTCCCCACTTTGGCCAGTTTCTTCTTCGTACGGATATATTGCGTCACAAACGCGCCGGAGAAAATAAGGAAGCTCAAATAGAAAAAGCTCACTATCTCAAGCGTAATAGCCAGAATAAAGAATGACAGCCCTGAATGCGGCGCATTGACATCAATAAACTGCACGAAGAATGACACATAAAACAGAATAGCTTTGGGATTGGTCAGGCTCAGGATTAATGCGCGCTTAAAAATAGCGCCAAACGGGACTTCCTCAGGCGCGGCGTCGCTTGCTTTCGATTTCAGTGTTGCATACAGGATCTTCGCGCCAAGATACAGTAAATAGAAAGCGCCAAGATAACGAACGATATTGAACAAAACGGGCGTTGTTTTAATCAATGCGGCAACACCGGCATAGGCCAAAAACATCAACACGGCATCACCAATAAACACACCGCTGGCGGCGAGATAACCCCCCTTTACTCCCCTACCGACGCTGTTTTTCAGCACAAATATCGTATTTGGCCCCGGTACCAGCACGATAAAAACAGCCCCCACCAGATACGTCCAGTAATTCAGAACTCCATACTCTGCGAACACGTTAACCTCTTCCTGAAAAAACACATGCACTTGCTGCGATACAATATGCTAACGAATGCGACAGGTGATGGAAAGAGCAGGTTATTAATTAAAAAAACCCGCCACTGGTGGCGGGTGTGTACAGAGAAGGTTAGCCCGGATTAATGGTGCAGCATCTCATCCACTACTTCTTCGCCCTTCAGCTGATAAGGGTAGTAGGTAGGCCAGTTTTCCATCTCCTCAAGCAAGGCAGCCTGCGAGGTATTTCCCATAAAGATATGGAAGTGGCTCGATTTACGCGGCGCGATAATATGATCGCTGAATTGCACGTATTTAGGCGCTTTGCTGTCAGCGGCTTTACACTCAAACAGATACCGTACACCTTTCTTGCCTGATTTATAGTGCAAGATTTTATACCCGGCATAATCGTATTTGCACGATGCGACCTGATTACCGGTGTGAAATTCCATCACGCCATCTTCGATGCCGATGGTGTCTACATTGGTTGCATAGCCTGTACGGTAATAAGCTTTAATTTGTTCTGCCGTTTTGCTTTTATCTTTCTCCGCTTTCTTTTTGAAAACCGGATCAAGTTCGCCACTGACCAGATACGGATAGACAGATTGCCACATGCCATCCCAGTCGGACAGCGCCCGGTTCTGCACCTGGTTATCATCAAATACCCCTTCCGACGCCTTTTGTTCTGCTTCACTCATCGGCGCACCATGGGAATGATGACCATGGGCCAAAACCTGCCCACTGACCAAAAGCATCCCCAGAGCGATTGTCAGTTTGTTAAAACGAATAGCCAAAATTTCACCCTCAAATCGTTTGCGAGTGAATTGTTATAATATAACGTAACAGTTTAATCAATAGACATTACTGCACGTTATTGCCTCACGCTTCAATGAGTTTTCTGGAGCAGATCTGATCAAGCAGAGCCTGCTGATGGCTGATAATGAGCATACCTAATGGCCGACGCTGGCACTCTTCAAGCAGCAATACCCAGATATCTTTTTGAATGGAAGGATCGAGCTGGGCGGTAATTTCATCGGCAATAAGAAAACGTGTCCGCGGATCCAGCGCGCGAAGTAAAGCAATTCGCGCCAGTTCACCGCCAGAAAGCTGTCCGGGACGGCGGGTTAACCACTCAGGGTTGATGTGAAGACGGGTAAGCAGTTCAGCATCAGGTCGCCAGGCATCATAAACCGCATCGCCGGTGCTACGCCGCGGGTTAAAGGTTAATTCCGGATGCTGTGGCACCAGTTGCACCGGGCAATACTGGTGCATTGGCAGCGGTTGGTCATCAACCAGAATGTCACCCGAGGTCGGTTTTTGCCAGCCCGCCAGTACGCGTCCCAGCGTTGTTTTGCCGGTTCCGCTGGGTGCACAAACCCCAATGCGTTCTCCGGGGCGCAGAGAGAAGTTCAGATTTTGCCATAGCACCTTTCCTCCCTGACAAATCGTCACTTCACGACAGCACAGCATCGCGCTCTCCAAAAAGTTGATTTCTTTCAGGCAGCGCCCGCCATTGGCGTTGCAGATGCTCGCTTATCTCTCCGCGTAACAGCTGTTCCCGGCTGACGTTATCCGACACCCTTCCCTGATGCAGCGCGACAATGCGGTCCGCGTGGCGAGCGGCCAGCGTAAGGTCGTGCGTTACCCATAAAACGCCAGCCCCTTGCTCACATTGCTCACGTAGCTGTTCAAGCAGTTGATTAGCCAGCGGTGCATCAAGCCAGGCGGTAATTTCATCCGCCAGAATATAGCGAGCCTGGCTCAGCGACGCGTGACAGGCCAGAACACGTTTCGCCATCCCCCCCGAAAGCTGGCGTGGGAAGGCATCTAATACGCGACTTTCTAGTTGGCTACGCTGGAGCAATCGTTCAATTTTTCCGGCATTCCAGGCCTGGCCGGAGAGCTGACTTGCCCTGCGCAGATGCTTTTCAATCGAGAGCAGCGGGTTAAGCGCCTGAACGCCTTGCGGGACATAGCTGAAAGTATTACCACGACATTTGCGAATATCATCACTATCCAGCGTTTTCCCCTCCAGGGTGATGGAGCCGTTGCAACGCAAATTGTCCGGTAAGAGATCAAGCAGACATTGCAGCAACAGGCTTTTACCTTCCCCACTTCCCCCAACTAACGCCACCATCTGACCAGGCGCTACGTCGAAAGAGATATCCTGCAACAGCGAAGACCAGTTTCTCGCGCCGTACCAGCGATAACGCGCCACGTCCAGCGAGACCTGTCTTAAACTCAACATGCGTCACCTCGTAACCATAAACGATGCACTGCCCTTGCGAGCTGATCGAATAACATAACCAGACTGAATAGCATCAGCCCGGGAAACAGCACTAACCACCAGTCGCCATGACTGATAAACCTCAGCGCATCAGCCAGCAACAGGCCCAGCGATGGTTCATGCGGCGCCAGCCCAAAACCGAGGAAGCTCAACGCCGCGCTGTGCAACACCGCGTGGGGAAACATCAGCAAGGTTCCCGTTAACCACTGGGGTAACAATGCCGGGAGATAGTGATGCCGCCAGCAATAAAAATGTCCGTGTCCCAGACGCCAGGTTAACGTCAGATAGTCACTGTGGGCCACGCGCTGCGCTTCGGCACGCAGGATTAGCGCCAGACGCGGCCAGTGGGTCAACGAAACCGCCATAATCACCCCATTTTTTCCGCCGCCCAGCGTGAAACAGATCAATATGAGCAACAGCAAATGCGGCATTGACAGCATGGCATCGGTAATCAGACGCATTAGTACATCCAGACGCGGATGTATACGTGAAACCGCCGCCATCAGTAATGCGATGAAGCCGCTGCACAACGCCGCGCCAATACCAATTTGCAGACTGGTTAACGCGCCCTGAAAGCAACGAATCCACAGATCGCGACCGAGGTTATCGGTGCCAAACCAATACAGCGCATCAGGCGGTAAATGACGGGCAAGCAGATTAACGCTCAATGGGTTATCCTGCGTCGCGGCGCCATACACCGCAATGCCTAGTAGGCAGCTAAAAGAGAGCAGAAGACGAATCAGCGTCGGCGTCGGATTATAGAGCATCAGGTCGCTCCAGAGCACGGTTCAACACATGGACAAGCCAGGTAGACAACGAGTTGCCAATGAACACCAGTACGGTACTGAACAACACAATTCCCATCAGTAACGGCAGATCGCCGCGTAATCCGGCATCAATAGTGGCCTGTCCCAGTCCCGGATAAGCAAAAACTTTTTCCGCCAGCAGTGCGCCGCCCAGCAATTCTCCCAGCGAGGCAAACTGCAGGCACAGCGCGGGCGTGATAGCATGGCGCAGAACCTGATGACGCAGCAGCGACCAGCCTTTATCTCCCTGAGAACGCGCAAAACGGACAAAATCGCTTTTCATCACGCTGGCGATACTTTCCCGTGTATGAAGTGTAATTTGGCCAAGTCCCAATAAACTTAGCGCGCAAACGGGCAGCACTAAATGGCGCAGACGCTCAGCCAGCGTGGCCATATCACCACTGTTGCCCGGCTCCCACGCGCAGCAGACCGGAAATACCGGCCAGCGCACGGCAAATAACGCCAGCAACAGCATGCCAATCCAGAAGGTCGGCAACGACGAAAGCAGATAGCTGAGTCGACAGATTGCTTTATCCGGCCAGCGATTCAGATAACGACCCGCGACAAACCCCATTGCCGTTCCCAGTATGCCGGAGAGCAGCCACGCGCCGCCAAGCAAGGCAAACGAAGTTGCAAAGCGCTCCTTGATTACGCTGGCAACCGGTGCATTAAACAACATTGAGTAGCCGAGATCGCCCTGCAATACACGTATAAACCAGTGACCAAAACGCTCCCATAACGGCTGGTCTAATCCCCAGCGAGCAGCGATACGCGCATATTGTTCCGGCGGCACGTGCAGGAGATCGTTGCCAATATAGGCGCGAATCGGATCGACAGGAGAAAAGCTGAGCAGCATAAAAGTGCCAGCCGCAACCAGCACTAATAACACTATCAGCCGTAGAAAATGGCCTACAACAGACTTCATCAACGGCAGGTCCAGGTCCATTCATCCAGATTATTGAGCAGTGACCAGCTACCGTGGATCTCCGGCGCGCCTTTGCCTAAGTCAATACACGGATTTGCCAGATAAGTGTGTTGAATGTTCAGCAGCCATGCCCAGGCGGCATCGCCCTGCACCCCAGCCCCTTGCTTGCCATCCCACTCCACCTGTTGCCAGAAAGGCAACGCTTTTTGCCAGTCCGGAGCATCAATGGCCTGTTTAAGATGTTGTTCAACGACGGGATTGCTGTAATAGCCTGGATTGTAGTATTCCACGCCCGCGGCCTGATTGCTGTAGTGATGGAAAAGCTCCATCGGATCCAGGCTTCCCCAGCCAAACAGCGTCGGATTCGCATGCATATGCCGCTCAACGGTTTCCCAGCTTCCGGATTGCAGCGAGACCTGAATACCCACGGGCTCCAGCATCGCACGTACGGCCTCGGCTAAATCCCGGCGCGTACTGTCACCGCTGGCGTACCACAGAGTCAGGCGAGCCTCTTTACCGTCTTTCACACGTACGCCATCTTTCCCCACCTTCCAGCCGGCTTCTTCCAGAATCATCCGTGCTTTTTCGCTGTCGCCATCTTTGAACGCAACTGACTGTCCCTGCCATGGCAGGCCCTGAACCGCGCTATACGCCGGAATCGCATGACCTTCCATGACCTGATCGGCAAGTTGTTTACGATCGATGGCGTAGTTGATGGCGCGTCTGATGGCGATATCAGCCGTGATATCGTTGCCGACCGGATAACCATTGGCGTCTTTTTTACCCGCAGGGACCATCGGAAACACAATGCCACGGTTTTCCACGCTGTCGCGTACCCAAAGCTTCAAATTCTGCTGTTGAGGGGCGACCGCCATCGAAGGCGCAATACGCACGAGTCCCAGTTGACCACTGCGCGCTGCGGCATAAGCGTTATCTTCATCAAGGAAGACAAACACCAGCTTACTGAAATCATTTTTTTTACCGGCATACCAGGGGTTCGCCTCCACGATCAGCTGCTGCCCCGGCTGAAAACTCACCAACCGATAAGGGCCCGCGCCAATCGGATTTTTGGCGAATGTTTTTTCGTCATACCGTTTTTCGGGAACAATACCCAAAGAGCCCAGCACGTTCACAAAGGTGCTCTGCGGGCTGCGCAGCGTGATTTCTACCGTGCGGTTATCTTTCAGGCTGGCATGAGTAAAGTTTCCCATGTCGATTTTGCCGCCGCTCTTTGCGGCTTTATTATAGGTGAACACCACATCTTCAGCGGTTAGCGGGGAACCATCGGAGAATTTAAGGTCGGGTTTTAACGTCAACGTCCAGGTTTTGCCGTCAGCACTGGTTTCAACTTTTTTCGTCAGCAGGTTACCCCAGCTCATATCTACGTTTTGTTTTAATAATGGTGCATGCAAAAGCAAATAGCTGCCATGACTCCAGCCCAGCATCGGGTCAAACCCTTCCGTTGGCTCAGGTCCAATTGCCAGCTTCAACGTCTGACCCGCGCTCACATTTTGCGCGGCGAGAAGTGGTGAGGTTATTGCGAGAGTCAATGCGCACGTAAGCAGTGCCAGCTTGCCTTTAATCATTATGTTATCCAGATTTGCGTTATTTTTATGCCGCTCAACGATTCAATGCCGTTAAACGGTCTCCTGGGGAAGGGATTATGGCGGACTGAAATGACGAAAAAAATGATGCGGCGCAGAAAAGTATGACGATTCTATAAAATTATCATACTTTTTTCTGATACTCCTAATTGAGTACCCTCTGAATCACAGAAAATAGATTAAATGTTAGCCAGTCAATTAATGGCAAATTAATTACAACCTAATGATTACAAATACTAATTATTGGTCATTTCCGCTATTTACTTAGCTAAAACTAATGACAATTTATGTATATTTATTCAAGAAAAACACCAGAAGTGATAAGTTATGTAAACATATAATGATAATTATTTTTATTATCATTCCCATCAATTATCTTACTTCCTTTGAATTTTTAACAAAGGAAGTTTGACTATGCGCTTAAAACCTATTGCTTCTGTTGTTCTGTCCTGTCTAGGATTTTCCAGTCCCCTGGCCTTCGCTGAAGATGTTATGGTGGTAACCGCTTCCGGTTACGAAAAGAAAATCACCAACGCTGCCGCCAGCGTCTCCGTTATTTCACAGCAAGAGTTACAAACCAATAAATATAATGATTTAGGCGAAGCCTTGCGTTCTGTTGAAGGGGTGGATGTCGAAAGCAGCACCGGTAAAACCGGTGGTCTGGAGATCAGCATTCGTGGCATGCCCGCCAGTTATACCCTGATCCTGATTGATGGTATTCGTCAAAACGGCAGCAGCGATGTGACGCCAAACGGCTTCTCAGCTATGAATACCAGCTTTATGCCTCCACTGGCGGCAATCGATCATATTGAGGTGATCCGCGGCCCGATGTCGACGCTTTACGGCTCCGACGCAATCGGTGGCGTGGTGAATATCATTACCAAAAAAAGCACCGATAAATGGAGCACCTCCATCAATACCGGCGTTAACCTGCAAGAGAGTAATAAATGGGGTAACAGCACGGTCGCCAACTTCTGGTCAAGCGGCCCGTTAATCGCTGGCGTACTGGATATGCAGGTTCGGGGTAGCACCACCCAACGTCAGGGTTCCAGCGTTACCTCCCTGAGCGATACCTCCTCCACTCGCGTACCTTATCCTACCGAGTCAGAAAACTATAACATCGGCACGCGACTCGACTGGAAGACGAATGAAAGCAATACGCTATGGTTAGATCTCGACTCCGCCAGACAGCGCTATGATAACGATGACGGTCAGTTGGGTAACCTGACGGGGGGTTACGATAAAACGCTGCGCTATGAGCGTAACAAAGTCACCCTCGGCCACGATACCGCCTTAACGTTCGGCACCTGGAAATCCTCCCTCGGCTGGAATGAAACTGAGAACAAAGGACGACAACTGGTCTCCTCCGCACTCACGCCAGAGAACGCAGGCCGGGCCGGTGACGCACGTGAACTGAAGAACACCAACGTCATTCTGGACTCAGTACTGCTGACACCATTAGGTGATTCGCACCTCTTAACCCTCGGCGGGGAATATTGGGATGCGCGCATGAAAGACGGTGTGGTGCTGGCCAATACCGGCGAAACGTTCCATCAAAAAACGTGGGCAGCCTATGTAGAAGATGAATGGCATATTCTCGACTCGTTGGCCTTAACCGCAGGGACACGCTACGAGCATAACGATGTCTTTGGCGGCCATTTCAGCCCACGCGCGTATATGGTTTGGGACGTATCCGACGAATGGACGCTCAAAGGCGGCGTGACGACAGGTTATAAAGCGCCATCACTGAGCCAGTTACATAACGGGATCAGCGGCGTAACCGCGCAAGGAACCGTGAATACGGTCGGTAATCCGGACCTAAAACCTGAGGAAAGTATCAGCTACGAAACCGGGCTGTATTACGAGAACGACACCGGACTGAACGCCAACATTACCGGCTTCTATACAGAATACAAAAATAAAATTGTCTCGTATTCTATCGATGATAATACCAACAGCTATACCAACAGCGGCAAGGCAAGGACCGATGGCGTTGAATTTGCCAGCACCTTCCCTCTGTGGTCGGATGTGCTGACTTTATCCCTCAACTACACCTACACCCAGAGCAAGCAAAAAGATGGTGACAATAAAGGCGCACCGTTAAGCTACACGCCAAAACATATGGCTAACGCTCGCCTGAACTGGCAGGCAACGGAAGATATGAATGCCTGGCTGAGCGCACGTTATCGCGGTAAAGCCCCACGCTTTACCGAAAATTACAACAACCTCAGCGCAGTACAAAAGGCCGTCTATGACGATAAAGGCGCTGATTTAAAAGCCTGGACCGTTCTCGACATGGGGATGTCTTATAAGCTGACCAAAGATCTGACGCTGAATACGGCGGTCAATAACGTGCTGGATAAAGACTTTAGCGAGGTTAAACTTTATCAGGTGGGGCGTAATAGCACCTACGCAGGAGATTACTATCAGACTGCACAATCCACTACCGGATACGTAAACCCGGGCCGTAACTATTGGGTATCATTAAACTACCAGTTCTGATTTAGTTTTTTCCTACCAGACGGGCTGTCAATGATAGCCCGTCGACCACTGGGTTTCATCAAATGCCCGGCACTGTTCTTTTTGCCAGCCAGCGGGGCTCCAATGTTTTTACCAGAGATAAAGCGGCAAGGAATATTTTCGTCCCCGGCAGAGAAAAAATGGCGGAATGAGAGGTAAAGCAGAACTGGGACAGAATAGTCTGGGCGAGACTTTAATCGATAGCTTTAAATAGCCATTATGTTTTATGAGTCACGGAGCAACGGGTGCCCCGTGACAGTCATTAACTTACTTCAAATACTCTCCGCTGCGCAGCGCTTCAATACGTTTATCCAACGGCGGGTGAGTCATAAACAGCTCACTCAACGACTTGGATTTACCGTTGATGCAGAACGCCATCATGCTGGTCGCTTCCTGCGGCTCATAGCTGGTTTTCAGACGCTGCAGCGCGGCGATCATTTTCTCACGCCCCACCAGTTTTGCTGAACCGGCATCCGCATGGAATTCACGATGACGTGAGAACCACATGGTAATAATGCTCGCCAGAATACCAAACACCAGTTCCAGCACCGTCGCCACTGCGAAGTAGATCAATGGGTTGCCGTTACTGCCCTCACCCTCATCGCGGTTTCCGCCCATAAAGCCAGCGGCAATTTGCGCCAGAATACGTGAGATAAAGATAACGAAGGTGTTCACCACACCCTGAATGAGCGTCATGGTAACCATATCGCCATTAGCAATGTGGCTGATTTCATGCGCGATAACGGCTTCGGCTTCGTCCGGGCTCATGTTTTGCAACAGGCCTGTACTCACAGCCACCAGCGAAGCATCCCGGCGCGCACCGGTAGCAAACGCGTTAATATCTGGCGCATGGTAGATTGCAACCTGCGGCATAGCGATCCCAGCCTGGCGAGCCTGATTCGCTACCGTATTCATCAGCCAGCGTTCTCTTTCATTGCGAGGCTGTTCGATCACTTCCCCACCAACGGATTTTAACGCCATCCATTTGGACATCAGCAGCGAAATGAAGGAACCACCAAAACCAAACAGCAGTGCCATGATCAACAAGCCTTGAACGCTGCTTGACTGAATCCCTGTCAGGCTCAATACCAGCCCGAAAACGACCATCACAGCCAGGTTCGTCAGCAGGAAGAGCGCGATTCGCATCATAATTTTCTTTTAACCTCAATTTAACAAAACGCACTATGCGATTACCCATATCGTATGGGTCTTATGGCTATTTTCAAGCATCCATAGGTGCTAAGTCACCAGAAAGACACAACTTTACATTTTATCGTATCACACTGACGTCTTCATGCGTTTGTTAAAAAAACAGGCACAATTTCTTGTGCCTGTTGGAGGTTATTTACTGGTTGCGGGCTGTTCCGCTGGCTTTTCTTTTTCAAGATGCGCCAGGTCAAGCGCAATTTTTACCGTTTCATCCAGGTAGGGATCTGGTTCCTGGTAATCCTTCGGTAAATCGTCCAGTTTTTTCAGCGGCGGCTTACCTTCTCGCTTAAACCGATCGTTGATACGCGCCAGACGCATTGCGTCATCTTCGTTATTCTCTTTCTCACGCTGAGCATAATTGAGAGAAGCGATGTTGCGTTTATCCTTCATCGCATTGAAACGCGCAATATCTTTCATGATGTACTGGAACTCAGGATCGTTGGCAATACGTGCATTGTGCTCTTTTAACAATTCAGGTCCGAACGGCGTCAGATTCTCTGATTTGGTGTAAGTCGCAGCATCAATGCTGTCCCACGGTAGCGCGTTATCTTCAAACTTCTCACCGGTTTCCGTTTCTTCATTACCTGTCGGCATGATGATGTCCGGCGTAACGCCCTTACGCTGTGTACTGCCACCGTTTACACGGTAGAATTTCTGGATCGTATACTGAACAGAACCCAGCGCCGGCCATTCCGGACGCAGCATCTGATCATAAATACGGTTCAGAGAGCGATACTGCTGTACAGTGCCTTTCCCGAAAGTCGGTTCACCAACGATCAGCGCACGACCATAATCCTGCATTGCCGCAGCAAAAATCTCTGATGCCGAAGCACTGAAGCGATCGACTAACACTACCAGCGGGCCTTTGTAGTACACAACGCCGTCGGTATCGCTGTCTTCACGCACTTTACCGTTATTGTCACGAACCTGAACCACCGGGCCGGAAGGAATGAACAGACCTGAGAGCGAAACGGCTTCGGTCAGCGCGCCGCCACCGTTAGTGCGCAGATCGATAATGACGCTGCTGACGTTCTGTTTTTCCAGCTTCTGCAACTGAACTTTGACATCATCCGTCAGGCCAACATAGAAGCCAGGGATATCCAGTACGCCGACTTTTTCTTTGCCAACGGTTTTCACGGACATTTTCACGGCGCGGTCTTCGAGACGAATACGTTCACGCGTTAACGTGACGGTACGCGTCTTAGTACCTTTACCGGCAGGCAGGATTTCAAGGCGAACTTTGCTGCCTTTGGGTCCTTTGATCAGCGCAACAACGTCATCCAGACGCCAGCCAATCACGTCGACCATTCCCTTACCGGTCTGACCCACGCCGACAATACGGTCGCCAACGCTTATTGCTTTGCTCTTGGCTGCCGGGCCGCCCGCCACCATGGAGTTAATGACGGTGTAGTCATCATCCATTTGCAAAACCGCGCCAATACCTTCCAGAGACAGGCTCATTTCAGTATTGAACTGTTCGGTATTGCGTGGAGAGAGATAGTTAGTATGCGGGTCGATCTCACGGGCGAAAGCCGTCATCGCCAGAGAGAACACATCTTCGCTGTTGGTCTGCGCCAGACGGCGAATCGCAAACTTGTAGCGACGCGTCAGCGTTTCACGAATTTCCGCATCGGTTTTGCCGGTCAGCTTCAGGCTGAGTTCGTCAAATTTAACCTTGCCGTCCCACAGCGCGTTAAGCTCTGCTTCGCTCTTCGGCCATGGCGCTTTGCTCCGGTCGAGGTTAAAGGTGTCGGTACCGGTGAAATCCATTGGACGAGCCAGTACGCTTAAAGCGTACTGATAACGTTCAAATCGGCGTTTTTGCGCCAGATTATAGAGATCGTAAAAGACATCCAGCTTGCCGGTACGCAGTTCATCGCCAAGGACCGTTTTCTTTTTTGCATACTGTTCGATATCGCTCGCCAACAGCACGTTGTGGCTGTAGTCGAGCAGATTCAAATAGCGGTCAAAAATTTTTGCCGAAAACGCCTGATCCAGATCGAACTGGCGATAGTGCGAACGCGTAAAACGCGATGTCACACGTTCACTTACCGTCGCATGCTGGGTTTCTTCCTTTAAAACGGGGATTTGATCGGCACGCGTGATATCTTCCACAGCAAGTGCCTGGCCTGCTAATGCAAGCAGACCAGCTAACGCAGTAAGCCTAAAAAAAGTGTTCATGCCAGGCCTGGCCTCCGTTTCAGAACACCAGGTGTTCTGCGCGTACAATCAAAGACATACCCGAATTCAGCTGTACACGGACGCCATCTTTGGTGATTTCTAATACGGTGGCATCCATCGCATTATTACCTGCTTTCACCTTCAGAGACTGCCCTACCGTCAGTACTGAAATATCAGATACCGGGGTATGCTGTTCTTCACGAGGAGCACGCGGTGCTTTTGCTGCTGGTTTCTCAGCGCGAGGTTTACGCTCAGCGCCTTCTTTACGACGCGGTGCAGGACGCGGCTTACGCTCGCGACGCGGTGCGTCTTCTTTTTCACCGGCAGCAGCGGCTGCTTCGCGTTTTTTCGCCTGTTGCTCTGCACGTTGCGCCTGAACGCGGGCTTTAGCTTCTTCCAGCTGTTTGCGAGCATGTTCAACGTGCTGCTCATCCAGCTCACCACAAGGGTTGCCGTCGAGATCAACACGCGTTGCGCCCAATTTAACGCCATACAGATAGCGCCAGCTTGAAGTATAGAGACGTAAGGCAGAGCGGAGCTGCGTCTTGCTGAGGTTCATTTCGCCCTCAACACGCTCTACCAGATCCTGAAAAATGCCAATTTTCAGTGGGCGCGCTTCGCCTTCCGCACTAAAACACTGCGGGAAGCGTTCGGCCAGAAACGCGATGACTTCTTTACTGCTATTCAACTTAGGTTGATTTTCCATGAAATTTCCTGATTACAACGGACGTAGCCAACAAGCGCAGGCATGAACAGGCGACATTATAATGACGTCATCAGTAATTGCTACGTTATCCGTTGATTATCCTGCGACGCGCGCAAAGAATTTTTTGTAATCCGTCGTTGCAAGCACGGTTTCAAGCTGTGCCACCAGCGTTCGCAGCCCCTGTTCATCCTCGTCAGTAAAGCGGCCAAACGCCGTGCTATCGATATCCAGCACGCCGATTATCTGATTTTCGACGGTGATTGGCAGGACGATTTCAGCGTTGCTGGCGGCATCACATGCGATGTGTCCGTCAAAAGCATGAACGTCCTCAATGCGCTGAACCTGGTTCTGCGCTACTGCGGTCCCACACACCCCGCGTCCTACCGGGATCCGCACGCAGGCGATTTTTCCCTGGAAAGGCCCCAGCACCAGCGTATCGTTTTCGAGCAGATAAAAACCGGCCCAGTTTACTTCTGCAAGACGTTCGTACAACAACGCGCTGGTATTTGCCAGCGTTGCCAGAAAACTGGTTTCACCTGCCATTAATGCCTGAAAGTCACGGTTCAGATCCGTGTATAGCTCTGTTTTGTTCATTATGTAATCACTTAGTTGTCTTACTTAAAGCTGCAGCCTACTAAAATAAACATTAAATGCGTTAATGCTCAAGATCATTCCCGTCATGAGTTAAGATAACATTACTTCAACAATTTGATTCGCGATACATGGCCTTAACGACACCACGCATCACGCCGACTAAAAAAATAGCCATCAGGTCCATTGGTGATGCCCTCCCTCGTGCGCATTACCATCGTTGCCCTGAATGTGACCTGATCTTTAGCTTGCCTAAAATGCGTTCGCATCAAAGTGCATTTTGCCCACGCTGTCAGGCAAAAATTCGTGACGGACGCGACTGGTCATTAACACGACTGGCGGCTATGGCTTTCACCATGCTGCTGTTGATGCCCTTTGCCTGGGGAGAACCGCTCCTGCACATCTATTTATTAGGTGTGCGCATTGACGCCAATGTGCTGCAAGGCATCTGGCAAATGACCCGACAAGGCGACCCACTCACCGCATCCTTCGTACTCTTTTGCGTTGCCGGTGCGCCCATCATTCTCGTGACCTCAATCGCTTATCTGTGGTTTGGCAATATTCTTGGGATGAACCTGCGCCCAGTGCTGCTGATGCTGGAAAGGCTCAAAGAATGGGTGATGCTTGATATCTATCTGGTAGGCATTGGCGTCGCATCAATCAAAGTTCAGGACTATGCTTTTTTGCAACCCGGTGTAGGTCTGTTTGCTTTTATTGCGCTGGTGATCCTCAGTGTTTTGACGCTGTCGCACCTTAACGTTGAGCAGCTTTGGGACCGTTTCTACCCGCAAAGACCAGCCCGTCGGCCCGATGAAAAACTCCGCGTCTGCCTCGGCTGCCACTTTACAGGTTATCCGGACGCCCGAGGTCGCTGCCCTCGCTGTCATATCCCGTTGCGCTGGCGCAGGAATCAAAGTATCCAAAAGTGTTGGGCTGCTCTGCTGGCCTCGATCGTCCTGCTTTTGCCTGCTAATCTGCTGCCCATCTCGGTAATTTATGTCAATGGCGGCCGCCAGGAAGACACGATCCTGTCAGGCATAATGTCCCTGGCGAACAGCAACGTTGGCGTAGCGGCGATTGTTTTTATCGCCAGTATTCTGGTTCCATTCACCAAAGTGATTGTGATGTTTACGTTGCTCATCAGCATCCATTTTAGATGTGAACAAGGATTGCGTACCCGCATCAAACTGCTGCGAATGGTGACCTGGATTGGTCGCTGGTCGATGCTGGATCTCTTTGTTATCGCTTTAACCATGTCGCTGATTAATCGCGATCAGATACTTACTTTTACTATGGGGCCAGCTGCGTTTTATTTCGGCGCAGCGGTAATATTGACTATTCTTGCTGTGGAATGGCTGGACAGCCGCTTACTTTGGGATGCACATGAGTCAGGAAACGCCCGCTTCGCAGACTGAAGCGCAGATTAAAACTAAACGCCGTATCTCTCCGTTCTGGCTGCTGCCTTTCATCGCGCTGATGATTGCAGGATGGCTTATCTGGGGAAGCTATGAAGATCGCGGCAATACCGTAACCATTGACTTTATGTCTGCTGACGGCATTGTACCGGGCCGTACTCCCGTTCGTTATCAGGGCGTTGAAGTGGGCACCGTGCAAGATATCAACCTCAGCGAAGATCTACGCAAAATTGAAGTGCGCGTCAGCATCAAATCGACCATGAAAGATGCTCTGCGCAAAGATACCCAGTTCTGGTTGGTCACGCCGAAAGCGTCTCTGGCGGGGGTTTCTGGCCTGGATGCGTTGGTTGGCGGCAACTATATCGGCATGATGCCCGGAACCGGCGAGCCGGAAGATCATTTCGTCGCCCTCGATACGCAGCCAAAATATCGTCTGGATAATGGCGATTTGATGCTGCACCTGCGCGCCCCTGACCTCGGGTCGCTCAATAGCGGTTCGCTGGTTTATTTCCGCAAGATTCCGGTGGGCCGGGTGTATGACTACACCATCAACCCAAATCATCAGGGCGTAACCATCGACGTGCTGATCGAACGTCGCTTTACCAACCTGGTGAAAAAAGGCAGCCGTTTCTGGAACGTGTCCGGTGTGAATGCGGATGTCAGCCTCAGCGGAGCGAAGATCAAGCTGGAGAGTCTGGCGGCGCTGGTCAATGGCGCCATTGCTTTTGATTCGCCCGAAGACTCTAAACCCGCGGTGGCCGATGACACGTTTGGTTTGTATCAGGATCTCGCGCACAGCCAGCGGGGAGTGATCGTCAAGCTTGATTTACCCAGCGGCGATGGACTCAAGGCCGGCTCAACGTCGCTGATGTATCAAGGATTAGAAGTCGGGCAACTGACCAAACTGGATTTAAATCCAGGCGGTAAAGTGACCGGCGAAATGACGGTCGATCCCAGCGTCGTAACGCTGCTGCGCGACAATACGCGAATTGAATTGCATAGCCCTAAATTATCGTTAAACGATGCCAATATCAGTTCGCTACTGACGGGCAAAACTTTCGAGCTGGTACCTGGCGAGGGCGAGCCGCGTAACCAGTTTGCGGTTATTCCTGCTGAGAAGTCGTTGTTACACGATCCGGGCGTCATGACGCTTACGCTGATCGCGCCGGAGAGTTACGGTATTGATGCCGGTCAGCCACTGATTCTTCACGGCGTACAGGTCGGTCAGGTGATTGATCGCACGCTCTCTGGCAAAGGTGTTTCATTTACCGTTGCCATCGAACCACAGCATCGCGCCCTGGTGCAAGGTGACAGTAAGTTTGTGGTCAACAGCCGCGTTGACGTCAAGGTCGGGCTTGATGGCGTGGAATTCCTTGGCGCCAGCGCCAGCGAATGGCTCAGCGGCGGCATTCGTATTTTGCCCGGTACCAAGGGTGAAATGAAAAAAAGCTACCCGTTGTATGCCAACCTGGAAAAAGCGATTGAAAACAGCCTGAGCGATCTGCCAACTACCACGCTCAGCCTGAGCGCCGAAACGCTGCCTGATGTGCAGGCCGGTTCGGTGGTCTTATACCGCAAATTCGAGGTCGGTGAAGTGATTAGCGTTCGCCCACGCGCCGATGCGTTTGATATCGATCTGCATATCAAACCGGAATATCGCAACCTGCTGACCAGCAACAGCGTATTCTGGGCCGAAGGCGGGGCAAAGGTTCAGCTTAACGGTAGCGGATTGACCGTACAGGCATCTCCCCTGTCGCGAGCGCTCAAAGGGGCGATTAGCTTCGATAACCTCAGCGGCGCCAGCGCCAGCCAACGCAAAGGCGACAAGCGTATTCTGTATGCTTCCGAAACCGCTGCACGTGCAGTGGGCGGGCAGATAACCCTGCACGCGTTCGATGCCGGTAAACTCGCGGCGGGCATGCCAATTCGCTACCTGGGGATCGATATCGGCCAGATCCAGACGCTTGAGCTGATCACCGCCCGTAACGAAGTTCAGGCAAAAGCGGTTCTGTATCCGGAATACGTGCAGACTTTTGCCCGTAGCGGTACCCGCTTCTCCGTGATCACACCGCAAATCTCAGCGGCAGGCGTCGAGCATCTGGATACGATCTTACAGCCGTATATTAACGTTGAACCAGGACGCGGTAACCCGCGCCGTGATTTTGAACTGCAGGAAGCCACCATTACCGACTCTCGTTACCTCGATGGTCTGAGTATTGTGGTAGAAGCGCCGGAAGCAGGTTCGCTGAATATCGGTACGCCTGTCCTGTTCAGAGGCATTGAAGTGGGGACCGTCACCGGGCTGACGCTGGGCTCGCTTTCTGACCGCGTGATGGTGGCGATGCGCATTAGCCAGCGCTATCAGCATCTGGTGCGGAACAACTCAGTGTTCTGGCTGGCATCCGGATACAATCTCGACTTTGGTTTGACCGGCGGCGTCGTGAAGACCGGTACCTTCAATCAGTTCATTCGCGGCGGAATCGCCTTCGCTACGCCACCGGGTACGCCGCTGGCCCCGAAAGCGCAGGCAGGTAAACACTTCCTGCTGCTCGAAAGCGAACCAAAAGAGTGGCGTGAATGGGGAACCGCCCTGCCACGTTAATCTCTCCCCTTGCTCCGGCGTACATACTCGCGCCGGAGCACTTATGCTACACTGCGCACCTGTTTTTTTGCCGGTGGTACCAAGTGGCTTATTTTCCCGACGCCTTTCTAAACCAAATGCGTGAAGCAATGCCTTCCACGCTCTCATTTGATGATTTTCTCGCTGCCTGCCAGCGTCCGCTTCGTCGCAGCATCCGCGTCAATACGCTGAAAATCTCCGTTGCCGACTTCCTCACTCTGGCAGCACCTTACAACTGGTCGCTCACTCCGATACCCTGGTGCGCTGAAGGTTTCTGGATCGAACGCGATGATGAAAAGTCAGTACCGCTCGGCAGTACCGCGGAACATTTAAGCGGCCTGTTTTATATTCAGGAAGCCAGCTCAATGCTGCCAGTCGCCGCGCTGTTTGCCGATGGTAACACTCCAGATCGCGTGATGGATGTCGCGGCAGCCCCCGGCTCCAAAACCACGCAAATTGCCGCAAAAATGAAAAACCAGGGCGCGATTCTGGCAAATGAGTTTTCCGCCAGTCGCGTCAAAGTCCTGCATGCCAATATCAGCCGATGCGGGATAGCCAATGTCGCGCTAACCCATTTTGACGGGCGGGTATTTGGCGCAGCGTTGCCAGAAGCCTTCGATGCCATTTTGCTGGACGCGCCGTGTTCCGGTGAAGGCGTGGTGCGTAAAGATCCCGATGCGCTAAAAAACTGGTCGCCAGAAAGTAATCTGGAAATTGCCGCAACCCAGCGCGAACTTCTCGACAGCGCCTTTCATGCCTTGCGTCCCGGCGGCACGTTGGTTTACTCGACCTGCACGCTGAACCGTGACGAAAATGAAGACATTATGCAGTGGTTGATTGAGACCTACCCGGACGCCGTCGAGTTTTTACCACTGGGCGATTTATTCCCGCAGGCTGAACGCGCCCTGACCCCGGAAGGATTCCTGCATGTGTTCCCGCAGATCTACGATTGTGAAGGTTTTTTCGTCGCACGTCTGCGCAAAACCGCCGCGATCCCTGCACTACCGACGCCAAAATACAAAGTCGGTAACTTCCCGTTCACCCCGCTTAAAGGACGTGAATCCGCGCTTGTCACTCAGGCCGCTAACGCCTGTGGATTGCAGTGGGAAGACACTCTACGCCTGTGGCAGCGTGATAAAGAGATTTGGCTATTCCCAACTGAGATTGAACCCCTGATCGGCAAAGTCCGCTTTTCCCGACTCGGCATCAAACTCGCTGAAACGCACAATAAAGGGTACCGCTGGCAGCATGAAGCCGTCATTGCTCTCGCCAGCACAAATCACAGCCATGCGTTCGAACTGACCCTTGCCGAAGCCGAAGAGTGGTACCGCGGACGGGATGTCTACCCGCAGACCGCACCGACCACCGATGATGTGCTGGTTACGTTCCAGCATCAGCCGATTGGCCTGGCGAAACGTATTGGATCGCGATTAAAGAATAGCTACCCGCGCGATCTTGTCCGGGATGGCAAACTCTTTACAGGATAACGCACGTTTTTACTGGCGCTTTTGCTAACGTTGACTACGCTGAAAAATGGACGGCCTAACTGGTCGTACCACAACCAGCAAATAAACGGAGAGCACGATGATGAAAACCAGTGTGCGCATTGGCGCTTTTGAAATCGACGACGCCGAGTTACATGGCGAATCGCCAGGGGACCGAACGTTAACCATTCCGTGTAAATCCGATCCGGATTTATGCATGCAACTTGATGCCTGGGATGCCGACACCAGCGTCCCGGCCCTTCTTAACGGAGAACATTCAGTTCTATTTCGCGAGCACTACGATCGTAAGTCAGATGCCTGGATCATGCGCCTTGCCTGATTCAAAAAGAACCCGTCGCCAGACGGGTTATTTCTTGGTTAATTTCCCTCATCTATCAACATCTTCTACACTACAGGTATGGCTTTACCATTTGAGGATGGAATGTTCACGCTGGTTCTTTTTGTGTGCTACCTGGGTGGCGGTTGTGAAGATATCGTTGTTGATGTCTACAAAACTGAGCAGCAGTGCCTGATATCGATGGACGATCAGCGTATTCGTAACGGCGGATGTTTACCCGCGGATGACTACATCGACAGCTTCTGGCGTCCGGCCCAGGAATACAGCGATTTTTGATTATTGCAGTTGCACCAGCGTCAACTCGCCGCCAAACACCGCACCAGTATCAATATAGTGCAGATTCTCGTGGTCCAGCCGCTGACGCAGAGGCGTATGGCCAAACCAAAAGTGATCCGCGCCGCGAATGCCGTTGCCTTTATTCATCAGCCTTGTGCGATCCCACAGTACCCGCTGTAAATCGACCTCTTTTTGCCACTGATAATTATCATCAGGGTAATCTGCGTGAGCAATAACGTGTATGCCGTTCTGGCAACGCAGCTCCAGAATCCAGGGTAATTGCCGACACGTTTCAAGAGCGGCTGCCGCCGTTGGCTGCTCCGCCTGCGCAAACCACGAACCGCCATTCATAAACCACAGGAATTGCTCCCCGGTTGCCAGCGCGTCCAGCCCCATCTGTTCATGATTCCCTCTAACCGCGATAATCCAGCGTTTACGCAGTAGCTTCAGGCAACGCAGACTGTCTGGTCCGCGGTCGATAACATCCCCTACTGAAACCAGCAGGTCCTGCCACGGATCAAAATGACACAGGCGCAATTTCGCCATCAATAATGAGAAGCAACCGTGGATATCCCCGACCACCCAAACATGTCGCCAGCGCGTCGCTTCCACTCTTTGATAAGCATTGTCAGGCAGTCCCATTTGACCTCCTGTACACAAATATTGCCCTGTTCTAAATTAAACCATAGCAGTAAAAAACAGAGCGACCGAATCATACATCACGGTCCTACGCTATCCGCGCGTCGACGAGGTACTAACGCAACAGCTTCCAGTTCTGATTCCAGTTCAGCTACTATAGATTGCAGGTCATAAGTGGGTGCATTACGCGCACGAGCTCTTTCTTCTCTTTTCTGTTTACAACACAATTCCTGATAGAAATCATTAACCGCAGGGATATCCCCGGTAATTTTTATCACATCATGTTCATGATAAAACAGCAACGGCGGCCCACCTTTGGTATCAAATGCAACGGCCTTAAGCGGCGTGAGCTCCATCGCCTCAATAAAACCTTTGTCACAAGTCAATATTCCAGGGAAAAAATATCGCTCATCATTTCCTGTATTGAAGGTAAGTGCTTGCTCTAAATACCGACAATGAGTCAGATCCCAGGCCATACCATGTAATACCGACCACATATTTTTCGACTTTTTATGTATTTTGTTAAAAAACCTAAATTCTGTCCCTCGTATAAAAAACTCACTCGCTAGAATTAACTCTCTTGTCGCCAAAAAGCATACTTTGGTGTGAGCAAAACTTAATAGATCGATCAATTTATTTTTGAGCGATCTGGCAGGCGATTTGATTTGGATGATACTCATCATAAGAACATAAGCGTAAATACTATCGTGCCTGTCTCTTAAGGCACGCCTGAACTCAGAGTCTTTGTTTTTGGTGAGCAGTGAGCTAAAATGTCTGTCGGTATTAAGAAAAAGCTCACCTTGCGATATTTTTGAGGTCAATACTCCGCTGGTTCCTGAATTAACGAGATCAACATCTTTTATAAATTCGTAACCCATCAACTTATCGAATATTTTATGGTGATTCTCTTTCTCATCCAGATTTTTAAGGTTCTCCAGCTCATATAACACAGAGTCTACCTGCGTATTCTGATGAGAAATAAATTTAAATATTTCTTCGATGTCATCATCCAGACCAGAAACTTTACCATTGATATATGGTCTGAGATAACTTAATGCCTGGCTATCAAGAGATATTGAGTAATCTATTTTAAATGTGGAGTGTCCTTTATCGCTGAACATTTCCTCTATGGTTTGAGGATCCATAACGAAAACATTTTCATCATTGAATAAAGAGCGTATAGACGCCCCATGCTTGAATTTCTTGTTAGTTTGAAACCCTGGATATGGCCCTTTAGGCGATGAAAAGACAAATTTATACTCTGGGATTAATAGATAGAAACTGGTGTATAGTTTTAATGCTGCAGAGAGATCTTCAGCATTACCAATCTCCATCACGAGTCTTTCTTTTAACTTTTCCATTTCTTATATCTCGTTATTGAGAAACTAAGTCCATGTATCAGGGGCCAGAACGGCATCAATTGATGGATAATTATACCGCTATTGATACAAGTGAGTCTAAACCTCTGGGCACTAGTGACAACTGAAATGCTGGCACATAAGCCGGCTATACGCCTGGAGATCAGGAAAAAATGGGCATCACGATCTGATCTTTTTCTGCGCAAATGAAGTGTAAATGTTAAAAGCAGTGTGGTATAACGAAGAAATCCCGAATTGTGATATGCGGACAAATTTCGGAAACTTTCGGACATGATGTCCTAAGTGATTGAAATAAAATCCACATAAAAAGAGACCGAATACGATTCCTGTTTACAACTCAAAACGCAATAACCTATAAACTTCAATAGGTTAGCATAAAAAGCCCACTAAAAAACACCTCCTGATACTTACTATTGCACCCGTTCAAGATCAATCAGTTGCTATTGGTTTCGTGGCGTCGTCGGGAAAAATTCGGGATCGCTTTCAACGAGCGCCCATCCATTTTTAAGAATTCATCAATTCACAAAACCATCATTTCGATTTACCTTACAAATTCCTTTTAAATCATTACCGGGCGCACCACTTTTTCTTCCTGCCCTATACTTTCAGTCTGACATATGGCTGGAGGTTTCTATGTGTGGCCGTTTTTCACAGTCAATGACACGAGAGGACTATCTTGCCCTGCTCGCTGAAGAAGCCGAACTAGACATTCCATATGACCCGGAACCCATCGGAAGATTCAACGTAGCGCCTGGCACCAAAGTCCTGCTTCTGAGCGAACGTGATGAGCAACTGCACCTTGACCCTGTCATTTGGGGATATGCCCCTGGGTGGTGGGATAAGCCACCGCTAATTAATGCTCGATCTGAAACTGCGGCCACCAGCAGAATGTTTAAACCGCTCTGGCAGCACGGTCGTGCAATTTGCTTTGCTGATGGCTGGTACGAATGGAAAAAGGAAGGTGACACGAAGCAGCCTTACTTCATTCATCGGGCCGACGGACAGCCGATATTTATGGCGGCGATTGGCAGCACGCCATTCGATCGAGGAGATGAAGCAGAAGGTTTCCTGATAGTTACAGCTGCAGCTGACAAAGGACTGGTAGATATTCACGACAGGCGGCCGCTGGTACTGTCACCAGAAGCCGCTCGCGAATGGATGAGGCAGGACATTGGAGGAAAAGAAGCTGCGGAAATTGCGGCTGACGGTTCCGTTCCGGCTGATAAATTTATATGGCATGCCGTAACGAGTGCCGTTGGAAATGTGAAAAATCAAGGTGCCCAGTTAATCCTGCCAATGTAACGCAGCATTACATCGCCACAACTCTCATAACACTATAATAAATATTAAATTATAATGTTTACATTTTGCAAAATGTACCATATCTACCTTTTTCAACTCATTGATTATCCGAGCTATGTTTTTTGTTTTGGGGAGAGTTTTCACCAAGAATCCAAGTTTTTCACGCCGGCACATTCAACACGCTACCATTACTGGCAAACCTCGATGGTACAGATTTTACAGTCGCTGCAATCCACTATGAGCAATTAGCGGAAATTAAAGATTTTGAACATTACATAAATTGTTATTCTGCCCGCTTCTTTTAATCAAATATGATCAATTAACAGTCAGTCGCAATGCTAAATCTTGCGGGTAGGGATCAAAGTAATTCTGCGTCAGCAGATAACCGTCCGGGTATTCCGCCAGATAATGTTTCAGCAGCGTCATAGGAGCCAGTATGGGCAGTAGTCCTGCGCGGTAATTAAGGATCACCTCGCGCAACTCGCCGCGCTGACGCATTGTTAACTGATTACGGAAATATCCCTGAATGTGCATCAGCACGTTAGTGTGGTTTTTACGTGAGGCGGGTTTCTTCAGAAGCGTCATTAATTTATCCCGGTAGACCGCAAAGAAAGCTTCCAGATCCTCCCATTCATGCAGTGATGCGACGAATGGGCCAATTTCCCGGTATCCGGCCTGATGGTGAGCCAGCAATTGCAATTTATAACGGCTATGAAAATCCAGTAGAGCCCGACGCGTCAGGCCATTTTTGCGCAGCATATTTAGCTCATGTAGCGCGAAAACCCTTTCGACGAAGTTTTCGCGCAGGACCGGATCGTGCAGCCGCCCGTCCTCTTCTACCGGTAGCCACGGATATTTCTCCATAAGCGTGGCGGTAAACAGTCCCACCCCGTCTTTGCGCCCGCGATTGCCTTTCTCGTCATATAAGCGCACGCGTTCCATACCACAACTGGGTGATTTGGCGCAGACGATAAACCCGGACAGAGTGTCCAACCCGGCCAGATACCGCTGGCAAAAGTCAGCCATTTTGTCGGTCACGTCTTCGTGAGGTGCGTGGCTAAATCGCATGCGAATATCGCCGACAGCCGTTTGTACCAGGCGCAACGCCGGTCTTGGGACAGGCAAGCCAATCGCCATCTCCGGGCAAATGGGCCGGAATGTCACCCACTGTGCCAGCCTGTCCATCACAAACTGCGCCCGCTTATGCCCGCCGTCAAAGCGGACGGCAGACCCCGTTAAACAGCCGCTGATCCCAACGATGGGTTGCATTTTCATTGCGTCTTCCTCGCTAGTGCGTTTTACGGGAGAAGAAGAGTGTCACCGTGCCGACGGTGACGCCAAATTTCTTCATCTCAGTTTTATTAAACAGATGATTGGCATCCTGCAGGTACATCCAGTCATCAAAATTTAGCAACCAGGTTCTGCCGCTGGCTTTCACATTCATGCTGTAATGCCAGTTGAACGCGTTGCCCGCCGCCTGTCCCTTCGCAACACCTTCAATGTCGCCGGCGGTGCCTTCGTAACGATCGGCGCTGACTTTACGGATATGCCACACACGCTGCTGTTTCTCGCCATCGTCGTACACAAAGCGTTCGTTGAGGGTCAATGTGTCTCCCACCACATCGCCGTTAATGTCGACGTGGAAGCGACGAAGCTGTTTACCGCTGCGGTCCTGAACCATCCCCCATGCTTGCGTTTCTCCCTGAAAATACTGAAAGATATCCAGCGTCGGCTGTTGTTGTCGATAGTCGGCAATTTCAGCGCTACAACCAGCCAGTTGCATCAGCAAGGGCAGGCTCAGGGTCAATAAACGTTTCATTTTTCACCTCCAGTAAGCTGCTGACGCAGCTCAGGATATTGCGTGCGGGAACCCAGCCAGACAGCGAGAAAGTTTTCGCTGAACGCCGCCGACTGCGGTGGGCCAAGCGGGATAAATTGCCTTTGTGTCGCTGACATGCGATACCAGAACTGCCCCTGCTTATCTTGCAATACAAAAGCCAGTTGCGTACCCGGCGCGACGTCTGGCCATAGCTCACCCAACATGCGAAGCCAGGACTCGCTCTGCGCTTCCCGCGCCAGAATCCCCTGCGCTCGCCACTGATCGCGGGTGGCATCCACCAGTTCTTGCCGTTCAATTTTGCGCTGATAGGTGATAATCAGCGCCTGCTCCTCTTTCAGCCCGCGATAACGCCCATCCGGCGTGCGCAGTTGTGAGGTATAGATCGTGAATGGCCCCCAGGTGAGCGTTGCATCGCCGACTTTATGCCAGCTTAACCAGTCTGTAGCCCCTGCAAACGGCGCAATCGCCATGACGCCCAGCAGTATCAGTAAGGCAGGTTTCATTGGCGTTTCCCCATGAAAATATGAAAAAACAGCATCAACACCAGCCAGCCCGCCGCCATTAAACCGACAACGATAAATGCCGGTTCCAGAAAAGTAATAGACCCCAAACGCTCTCCTATCACATAGGCGACCGGGCCACCACCGGTGGCCATGATTGCCAGCAGCCATCCCGGCAAAGTGGTCGAGCAGGTAAGGTGCGTCCACAGGGCGGCGAACATGAGCCAGAGCGCGACCATCCATAACGGTAACAATGCTTCACCGTGAAAATCGATCAACCCCGTCAACGCCCACAGCGCATCCAGACTACTGCCCGCTGCTGCCAGCATTAACGCGTACAGACGTTGTGCAGGCGGCAGCAAGAAGCAGGCCAGAATAGCCAGCCCAAGCCATAACACCAGGCCGCGCTCACGTAATAACACCACCATGAGCCAGTACAAATCGAACCCGACAGCCAGGATAAAGACCTGTAAATGGCGGTTCATAGACGTTCCACCGTCAGTTGCACCACACTGATAGTGCGCGCATTAAAACCGGCTTCGCAGTAGCCGAAGTAATACAGCCACATGCGACGAAAACGCTCATCAAAGCCCAGCTTTTCAATATCATGCCAGGCGTGAACAAATCGTTGTCGCCAGTGCGCAAGCGTCCGGGCGTAGTCAGGCCCCATATCGAACAGATTGCGAACCACAAAGTCGGTGTGCTTTGTCATCAGACCGCTCATCGCGGTGATACTGGGTAAAAAGCCTCCCGGAAAGATATAACGCTGAATAAAATCCACGCCTTTGCTGTAATCGCGATAGCGCTGATCCTGAATGGTAATGGCCTGAATCGCCATTTTCCCTCCAGGGCGCAGGCGCGCCTGACAGGTGCGGAAAAACGTCGGCAGATAACGCTGACCCACCGCCTCGATCATTTCAACCGACACCAGTTTGTCGAATTCCCCGGTCAGGTCGCGGTAGTCGCACAGCAGTACATTGACTCTGTCCTGTAAACCTGCGCGGGCAATGCGCGCGTTCGCCCAGGCGAACTGTTCCTGCGACAGGGTCGTGGTGGTCACCCGGCAGCCGTAATGACGCGCGGCGTATTCCGCCATCGCTCCCCAGCCGGTACCGATTTCCAGCAGATGATCATTCGCGGTGAGCGCCAGCTGTTCGCAAAGCCGCGCCATTTTGGCCTGCTGAGCCTGCGCTAACGACTGCTCGGGGCAGGTGAACAAGGCACTGGAATAGAGTAAATCCTCATCAAGAAAGTGCGCGTAAAACGCATTGCCGAGGTCGTAATGCGCGGCGATGTTTTCTCTCGCCTGTTGCCGATGGTTGCGACGTGTCCAGTGACGCAAACGCTCGACGGGTCGTCCAAGCAGGCGAAATCCGCTTTCCAGCCGTCCCAGCAGGGTGGTGTTAAGCGCAAATATTTGCAATAACGGCGTGAGCTGTTGCGTTTCCCACTCTCCGTCCATCCAGGCTTCAGCCGCCGCAAGACTTCCGCCTTTCAGCACCCGCCAGTACACCGTGGGTGAGAGAATATGTACGTCGGCGCGTAACTCAGCTGAAACATCACCAAAATGAAAAGTCTGCTCCCCTTCCCGCACCGTGATTGCCCCCTGGCGAAGACCGCTCAGCACGCGGAAAAGAAGCCAACGCGCCACACGCAGGTTGCGCGGAATATCAGGTTCAAGCGCAAAGACGGGATCGGTCATGATCGTTCACTCCTGCTCACGGGATGGTTGTAGAGAGGGACTCGCTTGAGCCACAGTCGTAACGCCTGCCAGTAAATCGCTGACACCGTTTTCAGCGTCATCAACGGCAGTCGTAGCAGCAACGTACGTAAATTCGCCTGCGTCAACGGCTCGCGTTTGAGCATCAGGGTGGCATCAAAAATCTTCTCTTCCTGGTGGTTTTCGATATGCATATGCAGCGTTTTAACCGGCGAGTTAAATCGCCAGTGATAGACCATATCCATCGGGTTAAATGGCGATACATGGAACGCTTTTTCCAGCGGACGCTTTTCCTGTGCATCTACGGCGTAGTAATGTCGCTCATTCCATGGCGTATTGCGGACCTCCGCCAGTACCCAGCGCAGGATTTGCGCGTGGTCATAGCAGTAGTAAAAATTGACCGGGTTAAAATGAAAGCCGAAATAGCGCAATTGCGTCAGGAGCATCACGCGACCTTCGGGACGTTCGCCAGTCAGGAGGGCAAGCTGATTCAACACGTTCTCTTTTAACGGTGTCCCCAGCGGGTAATCCGCATCATGAAAAGCCGCCGCGGCAAAGCGATTACGTTTCACGCCGACGCCCGGAAGCTGCGCCAGTTCATCCAGATCGAGCCACGCCATAAACACCTGATAAGTAAACTGGTGCGTTGTAGGCTGAAGGCGGCGATGACGCAATACGCCCTGATACAGGCAACTGTTCATCTTAGCGCCCCTCTCCTGCAGCAATGCCGTACACCACGTCCAGTGCACTGCGTACGCCATCTTCGTGAAAACCGTTGAACCAATAGGCACCGCAGAACCAGCTCCGATGCAGGCCGTTGATCTCAGCGCGGCGAGCCTGCGCCCGCCAGCTTTCAGGGTTAAACAATGGATGCTCGTAAACAAAGCGTCGCCAGACGAATCGATCGTCAATTGGAGTGTCTGGATTGAGGGTCACGCAAAATAGCGGGCTTCCTTCAGGTAAGCCCTGGAGTATATTCATGTTATAGGTGACGCAGGCGCTGGCACGATCTTGTCCACTCAGACGGTAATTCCAGCTTGCCCACGCGCGTTCGCGTACCGGTAACCAGCGGCGATCGCTATGCAACACCACCTCGTTACGCTGCCAGCCAATTGCGCCCAGCACGTCGCGTTCTGCGGGGGTCGCATCTTCAAGCAAAGCCAATGCCTGCGAGGAATGACAGGCGAAGATCACCTGATCAAATGTCTGTACCGATCCTGCCAACTGGATTTTGACGCCGCTGTCGTAGCGAATAACCTGCTGAACAGGGGCATTAAGGTGCAATGTCAGACGATCGCCCAGCTTCGCCAATATGACACGGATGTATTCCCGCGATCCGCCCGGCACCACGTACCACTGCGGGCGATCCCGGATATCCAGCAGGCCATGGTGCTCAAAGAAGCGTAAGAACAGCGGAAGCGGAAAACGGCGCATCTCCTGAAGCGAAGATGACCAGATGGCTGCGCCCATCGGCAGAATGTAATGACGCGCAAAGAACGCGCTGAAGTGGTGCTGGTCGAGGAAGGTCTGTAGCGTCGCGTTCGCATCGACCTCATTTAATGCCTGTTTCGCCAGACGATTAAAACGGACAATCTCTTGCAACATACCCCAAAATGCAGGGTTGAGTAGGTTCCGACGCTGGGCGAACAAAGAAGTCAGCGTATGACCGCTGTACTCCAGACCGCTTTGCGGATTATGCACCGAAAAACTCATCTGCGTTTTTTGCCCCTGGATACCGAGTTCGCTCAGCAAGCCCATAAAACGCGGATAGGTTCGGTCGTTATAGACAATAAAGCCGCTATCAATCACGAAATTCCCCTGCGGGGTCGCCACATCCACCGTCGCAGTATGGCCGCCAGGGGTCGACGCCGCTTCAAACAGCGTCACCTGATGGTGTCCGGCCAGACGCCAGGCGCAGGTTAATCCGGCAATACCACTGCCAATGATAGCAATTTTCATGAACGCACCATCCTGCGCAGCAACGCGCGCTGGAGACTCTCAGGCAGCCCGGCCAACAGACGTAGCAGCACGCCAAAGCCTGTCGGGAAGGCAATATGATTTTTTCCTTTCGCCAGGCCACGGCGAATCGCCTTCACCGCAGAATCAACACTCACCTGACCCGGCATGGCAAAATCGTTTTTACGGGTAAGCGGGGTATCGACAAATCCTGGCGACACGACGGTCACGGAGACACCTTTCGGCTCCCAGTCCAGACGCAAGCTATTAGCAAACCAGGTTAGCGCCGCTTTAGACGCACCATAGGCTTCTGCCCGTGGGAACGGCAGCCAGTGCGCCATCGAACTGACCAGCACCACGCGGCTACCGGAGGTTAACTGCGACTGAAGCGCTTCCAGGCAGTTGATGGGACCCAGATAATTCGTCGCCATCACCCGTTCAACCTTCTCGGCGTCTATCCAGCCCTGGTCGAGATATTCGCAGGTCCCGGCACAGAGAATAACCAGTTCGGGTTTGCAGTCCGCCAACGCCTGGCGACAGGCGTCCCTGTCTGTCATATCGAACAGGCGTACTGTGATGTTGGCATTGGATTGGCGCAGCTGTTCCAGCCTTTCTGGATTGCGACCGCAGGCAATCACCTGACAGCCGTCATCGGCCCATGACTTTGCAAGCCCGGCACCAATCCCGGAGCTTGCACCGGTAATGAGGACAGTCATCATCCGCGCACCCTCCTTTTAACGCCGCGAACGGCCCAGCCCAACAGCGGCAGATGCTCATAAAGCATCTCACCCGCGTCGTAGTAATCTCGCTGGCGAAAAATCTTATCGCCATGCGTCTCTACCATTGAACATCCCGGCAAAGATCGTATTTCTCCGCCAGCAATGCGCGGATGCGACCAGTACATGGTCCACGTCACGGCAAACCGCCCGCTCTCACATAGCGGAGGATCTATGGCAAAACGGCAAGCGTTTACATTTCCCAGGAGGTGCGAAAAATAGCGCTGGATGGCAAACAGCCCGTTATGTTCCCCGAAGGGATCGACAAGTACTGCATGCACGTCGTACAACCCAGCAAGCGCGGGGACGGGCTGGCGATCCAAACTGGCGTAGTAATCCATAAACCTGTCGATAACGGATGGCTGTGCGCGCATAACTCTTACCCTTAAGTGAACCACATGACGTCGCGGCATAATTAAAACTTACACAAACACTTTAATTTGTCCAAGTTTTTGCTGGAGATTTTTTATAAACTCATTTAATTCAATAAATTAAAAATTTAATTTTTTGAGTTAAATTATCCAACAGCCACTAATACAGTGGCCAATCGACACACACAGGAAAGGTAATCACAGGGGATTAAAGCGGGATCACATCGAGGAAATTAACCTGCTGTTGCCAGAGGTCTATCTGTTTTTTACGCGCTGCGGTGAGCTTACCAGAGGTCACTAACAACCATTTGCGCTCGGGGAAAATCTCAGGAGCAAGCGTCGCGGGCGGTACGGGAAGCACATCAATGCGATGCCCCTGTCCCGTGCGGCAAAGCGCTTCAAGCCAGATCTCGCAGGGGTCCGTAAGATGCCAGCCGGTAATCAGGTAGTTATCGCCCGGCGCACGCTTATCCCCTTCCAGGCAAAACGAGGTGTAAGAAATAATAATACCATCGAGGATTTCACGCAGCGTCATTATAGCCGGCACATTAGCTGAGACTTGGCTTCGCAGAGGGCGCAAAACCTCACTCACCAATTCAGGGCGAGGATACTCGCGGCCTGCGTCATAAATAAGCTGGCGCAGGGTTTCAATTTTCCCTTCGTTCAGCCGCTGCAGCATACTCTCCTGCAGGGCGAGCCAGTTATTTGTTCGCTTGGCTCCAGGGCGGGCCAGCAGCGGTTTTACCTGGCTTATCGGTACGCCTTTTTTCACCCAATCGAGAATTTTAAGCGCCTGCTGAATATCGTCATCGTTATACAACCGGTGCCCACCATCCGTACGCTGTGGTTTGAGAAGTCCATAACGACGTTGCCAGGCGCGCAACGTCGTGGCGGTTATTCCACAAAGCCGCGCAAATTCACCGATGGAATAGGACATACAGAACACCTGATAACAAAGAATACCCTTAATATACTACGAACTACGTTGGATTAGATAAGTGAAAACTACTTACCTTACGATTGCTAAATACCATACAACCACCTTCAGGGAGACGTTAAGAAAAAATATCTGAGAATAGTACGCAATTTGTTGATCAATTCTAACTAATTGATATGTTTTAACTATTAACCTTACGGTTTCTTGCAAGCTATTGTTCCGAACATATTTTTACTTTTTGAAGATTTTCCCCTGCGTTCCGGCATCCGTATCCCGCCAGACATCCTCACCTTTCACCCGACGATCTCCCTGGATAGTATAAATCACCATCCCCTGCTTGAACTGCAGCACACCGTCTGATTTTGTGGCATGTACGCTCTTTCCATTGACGATGACTTTGTCATTTTTATCAATACTGATGTTTGCAACCGTAACACCGCTATCACTCAAAGCTAACCACTTACCTGCATAAGGACTGGTTGCTGATGTTGTGGTATCGCTGCTTTCATTAACAAAACCAGCTTTTGCATTTTCATCTTTAGATTTGTTGATATCACAACCCTGCGCTTCAGAAACCTGAGTACAACCAGACTGCTCAAGTTTGTGCCGATAATCTTTATTGATAGCCCATGTAGTGGATGTGAACAGTACAGAAGCTACTGACAGGCAAATAATTACCCTTTTTGTACACATAGTGCGACCTTACGATGATAAGCCCAGATGAGAAGCAGCGCATAGCTGCCCTTCTAAAATCTTAGTCAAGATCGTAGATACCTGTTATAAAAAGAGTGTCACCATTCGATTTTTTGATAAATTTTTAAGCAGTAAGGGGCGATGAGCAAGATAGTTATTCAAATACCGGCTGCTGTCGCTACGGTACAATGTAGAAAACTAATCAAGGCCGAATAGCAACCCTCTTTTATGCGTAAAAAGACGAAAAGATAATGCGATGTTAAAAATGAAAGAAAACAACGTTAATATCAACCGAATTCACTTCCTTTATGAGGCGTTGGCCAAGAGACATGCTTCTCCTGAAGATAAATACCTGGCTATTCTGAATGAAGGATTAAAAGCCTTTGACCTGTCTCTTGGTATTATTAGTCAGATAGAGGGTGAGCGTTACTCTCTACTTGCGGTTTCACCAACAAGTGGAGACATTTCAGCTGGTATGGTGTTTGAACTGAAAAACACTTATTGTCAACAAGTGGTCAGAGAAAGAAGAATAATAAGCGTTGAACATGCAGGAACACATCCTGACTTTAATTCCCATCCGGTCTACATTGGTATGAGGCTGGAGAGTTATATCTCAGCGCCAATATGGGTGAGGGAAAAATTGTGGGGTACAATTAATTTCTCATCCACTCAGATAAGATCCATATCATTCTCTGAGGATGACTATGAATTCATTAGTTTAATGGCTGAGGGTATTGGTTCGTTAATCGAGATCAATTTATTAATCAGTGAAAATGAAATTGTTATTTCAGCACTACAAAAAAACAATGACATACTCGAATCTATTTTTAAAAATTCAACTATCGGGATGGCGTTGGTAGCCTCTTCTGGCCAATGGAAAAAAGTCAACAATTCACTGACCCGTATGCTGGGATATACTGAAGACCATCTGCTTTCTATCAATTTTCAAAATATAACCCACCCCGATGATTTAAGCACTGATTTAAAACAATTAGATGCTCTTTCTCGAGGAGAAATTCCCTTCTACCAACTAGAAAAGAGATATCTGACAGCAACAGGGAATTATATCTGGATACTTCTGAGTGTTTCTTTGGTACGCGAAGATAATGGTGAAGTCAAATATTATATTGCTCAGATACAAAGTATTAATGAGCGTAAAACGATGGAAATTGAGCTCAAAAAGCAAAAGGAAGAATTACACAAAATTAATACTATGCTTGAGCGAATGGCTACTGAAGACAGCCTGACAGAGATTGCGAATCGCCGAAAGTTTATGCGTTGGTTTGAGAATGAAATGACCAGAATTGCGCGAGATCCCGCACCTGTGTCAATTGCCATTGCCGATATCGATTTTTTTAAATCATATAATGATTCCTATGGCCACCAGGAAGGTGACTATGCACTTAAGAATATCGCCAAAGAACTTAGCCATAACCTACGAAGCCAAGATAAGGTCGCACGATTTGGCGGTGAGGAATTTATCATGCTTTTCCCTGAAACGGATGAAAAAGACTGTTTTTTGGCTTGTGAAAGATTAAGGAAAAGCATTGAGAAACTGAGTTCGCTCAGAAGATCGGTCACGATCAGTATTGGTGCAGTGACATACCATCCGAGAGAAGGGAAGCTTATTACCTTTGATGATTTATTGAAAGTGGCAGACACCAAACTCTATGATGCTAAAAGGTCTGGGCGAAATAAGGTAAAATTAGTCAATTTAGCAGACCATCAGGACTAATCTAGTGGTCTTTCTTGCTATCAGTAAGTGTGCTTACTAGGCATGGAGCAGCATTCACAAACTCGCTACAGGAGTATTTTGATGAAGGTAGAACTTAAGAACGTTAATGGAGAAAACCAGCCTATGGAAGTGGCATCTCTAATTATCACACTGAGTAATGGTGAAACAATAGAAATCAGTGAAGAGAAACAAGGCCGCCCCGCGCACCTGTCGGAAGGCATAACCATCTGGGGCGGCCGTATGCCCCAGGAGAACGCTAGCCTTGAAGAACTGAAGGAGTCAACCCGAATGCTGGGGATATACCCGTTGGCAGCTAATACCCTGCATCTTTTTCCATTGAAAAAATAATCTGGTGATGGCGTAAGAACCTGTGCTGCTGTTTCCAAAAGTATAATTAGCACTCAAGGTCCGCTTGGCACAAAGCAGACGCCCATCCTCACGCGAATGCTTTGCCCTTTCCTTATCAACAACCCAATAGCTTGCCCCACAACCATGGTTTTTTTATTAGAATTGTTGCCATATTATAAATCAAAATAAATTGACTTTATTAAATATCTATCAGATATCTATATGGTCACCGTGAATTCTTTCTGCATTTCCTCGGGTTGCGGTCGGAATAAATAAATGCTGCCTTCCATGACAGCATGTGGATATTAACGAACTAGGTGCAGGAAGTGCAGATGTTTTTCATACTGGTCGAGTATGTCATTAATAAGCTGTTCCTGATTCCAGCCCATCACATCATAATTTTGACCACCTTCTTTGAGATAGACCTCAGCGCGATAATATCGATGTTGTTCAGCATGATGCTCATCATTATCCATCGCAGCTAGGGCGAATGTCGGTGAGTTATACCCGCGAAGCCTCACTTCATAAATATAATTCAGCTCGTTGCCCAAATCGACTTCAAGTCGAATACGATCATCGGCAGCGTCACTGATATGGCTTATCGTCCCCTGCTTGTTCAGTTCTTCCTGAACGAGCGTCATGGCGGGTTGGATAACGTCGTCCATAAAGCGTTTCACAAGAGAACGCTTCGGCAGATAAGCTATATTGCGCAACCTTCTCTGCCACGGAATTGGGTTACGTGCAGCCGTCGGAGCAATAGTCGCCATGCTCAGGCTTTCACGCTTAGTCAAATCCCGACGCAGGGCTTTTAACAGTCCGTATATGGATATCAATAAGATAGCTGAGAAGGGTAATGCACTTGCTATTGTCACCGTTTGCAGCGCGCTTAGCCCTCCTGCAAGGAGAAGCGCAATAGCAACAATTCCCATGAGCGAGGCCCAGAAGATTCTCTGCCAGACGGGTGTGTTTGCCACCCCACCTGATGCCAGAGTATCTACAACCATTGCCCCCGAATCAGCAGATGTGACAAAGAAGACAATGACCATCGCCATTGCAATGAATGACAGTACGGAGGAGAACGGGAAATGCTCCAGGAAATTGAACAGGGCCAGAGCAACATCCTGCTGAACGGTATTGGCGAGGTCAGTCGCCCCCTGGTTCATAATAAGATAGATCGCGCTGTTACCAAATACCGTCATCCACATGAGCGTAAAGCCGGCAGGAACAAACAGCACACCGGTGACAAACTCGCGAATGGTTCGGCCGCGGGATACCCGTGCGATGAACATCCCCACAAACGGCGACCATGAAAGCCACCATCCCCAATACAATAATGTCCAGCCTCCCAGCCAGTTGCTCGACTTAGGTTCATACGCGTAAAGGTTGAACGTTTTACTCACCAGTTCTGAAAGATAACCGCCCGTATTTTCCACAAATGACTTCAGCAGAAGCACGGTTGGTCCCAGACACAGGACCAGCGCCAGCAACAACAACGCCAGGCCCAGATTGAGCTCAGACAGGATGCGTATTCCCTTGTCCAGGCCCGACACCACTGAAATCGTCGCTAACCCCGTGATGACCACGATCAGAATGACCTGCACAGTTTCATTAATGGGTATCCCGAAAAGATGGTTCAAACCGGCATTCACCTGCAAAACACCGTAACCCAACGATGTAGCAACGCCAAAGACCGTGCCTATAACAGCGAAAATATCAACCGCATGGCCTACAGGCCCGTATATGCGATCGCCAATAATGGGATAGAGTGCGGAGCGCAGCGTTAAAGGCAAACCGTGACGGTAACTGAAGAACGCCAGAATCAGCGCCACAATGGCATAGATTGCCCATGCGTGCAGGCCCCAGTGGAAGAAGGTCAGACGCATTGCTTCCTTCGCTGCCGCAACGGTCTCTGGAGTGCCGACGGGGGGCGAAAGATAATGCATCACAGGTTCGGCAACGCCAAAGAACATCAGGCCGATCCCCATCCCTGCCGAAAAAAGCATCGCAAACCAGGAGTGGTAGCTGAAATCAGGCTGCGCATGGTCCGGGCCCAGCTTGATATCGCCGTAGCGTGAGAGTCCCAGGAACGTGACACTCAGTAAAATCAGGGCCACAGCCAGGATGTAGAACCAGCTGGCATTCGTGAAGATTTGTTGTTGAAGTAGTTTAAAATTTTTGTCGGCAACATCCGGGAATACGGCAGCAAAGGCGACAAGAAGGAAAATTAACAAAGCAGATGTAAAGAATACTGCTTTGTTAATCTGGCTTTTAGACTTCTTTGGGATTATATCATTTTCACTCATAATCATTTATTCCATTAATTTAAATCCGCATTGGATAAAGGGTACTACCACTCATAGAGTAGCAAAGTTCAACTGACAATGCGGCATTAATCGGAACGCATGGTGCAACGAGGTTCGATACAAATCATCTTATATATTCATATTTTTAAAGGGCTCCTTAGCTAGTCAGCCTTCCACTTCTTGGGGCATTAAATTTGCATAATCTGCATCAGACTTGGGATATACGTTAATTGAAGCAATATTGATTACGAATGACCAGCGTCTGCTTCTGGGCACATAGCAGCCCTTAAGACGGCGGCTCGTCGTCATGGGGAGATCGGAGATTCAAATCCTCTCGTGCCGACCAAAAATCATCTAAGAACCAGCCTGTTACGGCTTTTTTATGTCTGTTTTCTGAGCGGGGGATACTCCGGGGAATAACTGGGGAGAAACACAACCATAACTTTTAAATTTGCCTGGCAGTACAGTGACTGTGTAGTTGATGATGAAAAACCGGGTGTCTGCTGACATCAACAGACCCCGTAATTACACAGCAGTGCATATTGGATACGCTATATCCTTAGCGAGTGGGTAAATTTATAGTCATTACAAAGATGGTTGTCATTAAATCTTTGTGATTGATATCTAATATTTTTAACTAAAATCTTACCAAGATCATAAATGGTCAAATAACCACCAATTGAGCATAATTATTCTTTCCCATGATGTGTTTCTATCTACATCACCGGGCAGTCATCAAACTCCGCATTGCTGGCATCATTAATGATGTAAGTAATCACCCCGAATATAGCGGGTGCAGAACCGTAACCGTCATCATCTACTGGTAGCGCCTCCCTTCTCCCGCTCTCCAGATTAATCAGATGGGGTTGAGGATGAGTCCGATATCGCTTGATCCTGAACTCCCCGTCGATTGCACATATCAGCAGTGAACCATCGCAGGCAGTAAGTGACGCATCTACCACAAGCAGCGCTCCCTGGAGTATCCCTTCCCTGAAATGTGAACGCGATGCCCGCATGAAGTAAGTCGCTGCTGGCTGGCTGATAAGCTGCTGATCGAGTGAGATCCTCGTTTCAACGTAATCGCTGGCCGGTGAAGGGAACCCCATGGCTATAGTCCTCCGTTTGGATTGAACAGCTGAAAGGTTCGGTTCTCGCCTTCCTGCGTGGAGACATCGCGGAATGTTGTCACATAACATTCTATCCAATCGTTGGCCTGCTTCGGCGTCCAGTGCCAGTTAACCTTACCCAGTTCCTGGACAAACCGCTGTGTGGTGACAGTCTTCCGACCATTCGGTTCTCGCTGTATCGAAGCATGCCAGGCTATTTCAATATCGCTACGTCGTGGCATCATTAACCCCTTCTTGAATACTGGATAAAAAAACAGTATAAATACTGTGTATCCATCCAGTAAAGAGGCAATAAGCAATGTTCGTGGAACTCGTTTATGACAAAAGGAATTTTGATGGTCTGCCCGGTGCAAAAGATATCATTCTGGGCGAGTTGACCAAGAGGGTTCACCGGATTTTCCCCGATGCTGATGTCCGGGTTAAACCGATGATGACGCTGCCGGCGATCAACACTGACGCCAGCAAGCATGAGAAGGAACAGATAAGCCGTACTGTTCAGGAAATGTTTGAAGAGGCTGATATGTGGCTGGTTTCAGATTAAACGCCTTGAACCATCATATCGCTTGAGTTGTATTAGCTCAGACCTGAGCTGGCAGTCTTATGGCACAGAGCCAAACCTAACCTGACAGTCCACTCTGTGCCAAAAGCGGAAGTTGCTCACACTTAGTTGCTTTAATAAGCGACGGGCAGGTCATTGCTGTCAACCTACCTATTATCAGTGACATTAACAAATTTTCATAGCATTTATCTGTGGTTAAGAGTTATATTATTGGGCGTCTCTTGTCGAATTTCATAACTTTCTAATTGAAAATTTAGGATTTCTGATGAAAATATCTCTTATTTTTGCCTTTCTCCCTATAGCTATCTCATTTTTTTCATTATGGGTGAGTTTTATTCATGGTAATAATAGGAATAAAACTGGCATTGTTGATACTCTTTCTAAAGAACTAAGTAATAAGAGAACAACTCCTTATATAATCCAAGTGTGTGTATCTAGAATACATAACAGCAGACCTATCCCATTCAATATTTTAAAAAAACTACTCCATTATAATAATGCATTGGAAATCATCCAGCTTTTTTCATTTGGTAGAAAATTACTTGATATTCTTAAATTCTCAGAGAGTAACAATCGTATTGTAGTGGGGTATTCAGACACATATAACACATTAACTAGTAGGTTAATTAGCATGCTCATTTGTTTTTCGTCTTTATCTATATGCTACTTTACATCTGTTTATCTTATGCTTGAAATGATGAAATCAATTGATAGGGCAAGTTCGATGGGAGGCGTAGGATTTATTGAATTCGGTGAGATAATTTTTAAAACAATAGGATTGATCTTTTTTATGTTTATGACATTTATATTTTCTTGGCAATTTATGATCATTTTTAGATCTGGAAAAAGAATAAGTAAAATCCAAAAATTAATTAATGACAACTATTCCATGCGCAATCATTGTAGAAACGGGTAGGCCGTAAATTATAAAATAGGCCAATATAGCTGTTAAGACCATTAAGTCCGCTTCCGCTCTACAGCTGACCTTTGGCCTAGTTAGCACGTCAGCTCTGTGCCAGGAGCGGACGTTGCTAACAGCGTAGTGTGTTAATCTATAGGGCGCAGGTCAGCTGATCTCTAATCAACTGTTTGAATTCTTGAGGAGCAGTAATATGGCAGTAGTTCCTAGACAAAACGCACCAAGTAAAAAAAAGATCTGGCAGTACTGGATTGACAATGGAATTCAAAGAGGTTTGGATGATACGCGCTATGATAATGCGTGTGATTTCAATGTATGTGTCTGCTGTGGCCGCGAATCCTCAAAATTGGAGAGGGCGCATATTATCCCTCACTCACTAGGCGGAAGTAATGATGTCTCAAATTATATTCTGCTATGCAATAAATGCCATAGAGAAAGCCCAGATATTGCTAATGAATCTGCGCTTATTGAATGGATGAATGAGCAACCTACTGAAATGGAAAGCATGTTAAGACTAATCCAACAGGAAATGGATAAATATAATAAAGAAACTCAAATGGCAGTTAATGAAATTCTTATCAAAGAAATTTTCAGTGAGTTGTTCAAAAAGGCAGGAGCACATGGTGGTAGAATTTCTGATGCAACCAAGGTGTATATTGTTAGGGAAGCTTTGAAAAAAATATTTAGTCAGGCCACTTTATAAATTAAAATAATTATAGTCATTCAGTTTGACCGGTCTATTTAATGTTAAGTTTTACTTTACATTAGATTTAAATTTTCTTTTAAGGAAATGCCCGATCTTCGCTCAAAACTGCCTTTCAGGAAAGCTTAATGCGAGATTTTACCTGGCCCTAAGAGCGCTACTTTACAAAATGAAGTAAAACAAAGCCTTCATCTTTTGTTAACATCTGTTTTCCTGCGGGTATCAATCATCCTGACATACATCTCCCTAAATTCCTTATTCTGCTTGATTACCATTTCCTTGGGCAAGGATGCACGCTCATTATTCCATTCATTAACGATATCCTCGCACTCCTTATAAGCATCATTAACAATATTCTCAGCAGGAATCGTCGTGTTGATATAGGGAATAGTATGTTTGTTCAAGCATCTAGAGATGGGAGGACCATAATCATGGTCTTCGGCATGGAGGGGAAGAGCGAAAAGTAATGTAAACAGTGTTATAAATCTCATTTTCAGTTTTTCCTTGTAGAGACAATGTGGCCAGAAACGCCTGTCCTCTACAATAATATCGATTTTATGATGAATAGTTAGTCGCTGAAGAAAGTTATTATGCATATTCTATGACGGCATTACACAATGCCAGCCAAGTGAAAGCCATCCTATCTCAAAATCAGCTTGCGAAAGTTACAATGTCTGCTCCTCGCTCAAAGCGGACTGGCAATCATTCAATACTCGCACTATCGAACGTTCGCCAGTTCGCCGCCGCCCGTTCTTGCATACGACGACGCGTGGCGTCTTCTCAACACCGCGCAGGAAATTTTTTGTATAGCGTGGACACCCCGACATCATAAATTATAGCCACACGTTTTCTTGACTCACCTGCAGCAATCAACCTTCCAGCCTGAGCCTACTCTTCTGCGCTTAACTTTGGCCGTCTGCCGCCGATCCGACCATCTTCGCGCGCAGCAGCTAAGCCAACCCGTGTTCGCTCAACAATAAGCTCTCTCTCCATCTCCGCCAACGCCCCATGACATGAAAGAAGAATCTCCCCATGACTGTCCACGCGCGCCTATCCATCAGGGCGCACACCGTTTTTGCCCAGCACACTGCCAAGTGAGGCAGCGAACCCGGAGTATTGCTTAGAATGACGTGAATGTCATACATGCTGATGTGCCTCCTTATCAGAAGAGTAATCACGGAACACTCTGGCAACACGTATTCTGTAGAATAAAAAAATTGACTGTTTACCTTCTTTCTGTGCTGCCAAGTGCATAACATTTTGCTTCCATCCTGCTACAGATTCCTCATCTTCCCACCATGACAAAGAAAGAATTTTTCCGGGCGCGCTCAGGCTCTGGTAGCGCTCAATAGAAATAAAACCCGGCGTGTCTGACAGTAAAGGCTTCAGTTCGGCAGCAAGCTGAAGATATCTTTCCTGTGCCTCTGGCAGGGCGTCAGCTTCAAAAAGTACCGCAATCATGATTTAGCTCCGTCGTTAATTTCCGATCAGTTTATTACCGACGAAAGTATGACGCTTCGGCCAGCACCGAAGTATGTATGCTGCGTAAGAAGTGGAGGAAACGGATAAAAGCTAACTGAACGATGAACAGGAGATGAATCGCCACGGATTTAACAGACACCTCAGAGTCATTTTTGGACTGACCCCGCCCCGGTAGTGTCATAGACATCCAGCAGATTGGCCCTGATATGTTCGTCGGAAAAGTGGAATAGATACTGATCGGGTTGGATTTTAGCTATTACTGTTCCCGCACCTGGCTGCGTAACGTGCCGGAACAGTAAGCTCATCAAGGCGCGCCGCCAGTTTAGTGCTGACAGAGCGCTGATAAGCAGCTTCAAAAATAAGGCATTCTGTATAACGCAGCCCGAGGCGTATCCCTGCTGACTTTCGAACCGGAATCATCACTGTCTCTTCCACTTCTTCAATCTCTGGCACGAACTCATCATTAACAAGCTTGTACTGAAGCGCGTCTTCTACTCTACGCTCGACCGTAACTTCTACGCCGTCAACAATACCGGACTCCCTGATAACTCCCGGCCCACGCTTCTGACGTGAAACAGTCCTGATTTGAGGTTCGAATACTTCTTCGAATATTTCGTCTTCACAGAACAACGCGTAACGGCGCGGATCCAGCCCCTCAGATTCAAACGCCGTAGCAACATCCTGTGCAATCAGCCCTGCATGTAGCCGCGCGTCCTCACCTTTTTCATTCAGTGACTCCAGTATCTGATAAATTGTCGGCGGCACTTTAGCCCATGCCCGTAATTCAGCATCGGTTAACGCTCCACGTGATTTTTTCGTCGTTATATCAGAGGTGTTGATTGCAGCAGTACCCGCATAGATAACTGACGCGCGTGCGCTCGGCGTCCCTACAGAGGAATTATTATCCGTTTTAAAATCAATGTTACCCGCGAACAGTGACCTGCCTGACTCAAATACGGCAAAACCGGTTTTTGGCGAAGCCTCAGCCTTACCGATGCCAACCTGGAACCTTACAGGATCTGCCAGCGAGGTTTTGTATTCAGAGAATCCGCCAAGTGCCGCGCAGTAAGGATCTGCGATTGTATGTCCTCTCCCACCGGCAAAAGCGTAGGGAGTATTAATGGTATTGCCGTAACCGAAAGCTGCTGAGTTTTGCGCCTGAGCAGCAAACATATTCAGGCGGCCCCATGCTATAGAATAACTCGCACCGGACTCCATCGTTACCTGATACCCTCCAGCAAGCGCATTATTTGCAGCTGTACATTGATAACCCCAGTGAATCGCGTGCGACGCAGCAGGGCCGTTCGCCGGAAAATCACCCGTTGTGGAGCCTGCACTTACCAGGCTCGAAAATTTTGCCAGCGCGATGGCCTCGCCACTCCACGGACCCGCCCCCCGGGCAGAGAACGCTGCAAGAGTATGGCGGTGTGTGACCCCGCGTTCATGCAGTGCTTGCCAGATTCGATAATAGCCATGTTCCCAAAGGGATGTACCCAGCCAGTGCGTGTAATCTCCCGCACCATCAACGTCGTATTGTGTCTTTAGTCCTGCAGAGTTCACATAAATGCAGTTGCGGTTGTGGTTTTCACAATAATCCAGTTGCGCCTGCCAGACCTGGTAACGCATGTGTAATCCGCTCATACCCATGATAAACATCGGTGTGGTATCAGACATCCAGCTTTCAGCACGAAACTGCCTGTCCAGCGTGGCAAGCTTGCTGCGGTAATCCGTAATGGTATCTGTCAGTCCGTTAGCTTCCCCTTGCGCAAAGACAACCATATCGACTCTCGTCTTCCCTGTGGCGACAATTTCCGGTGAGGCCAGCGCCGCTTCAACCTTGCCTTTTATCGCTGCGTAGCGGACTGAGTTAACCCCCTCCCCTGTCCAGTCCTCAATGGAACGCCCACCTGCCGCATCATAGATGATGAACACCTTTTCTGCCTTAAACTCATCCACAAGGCGATGTGCAAATGCCAGCGCTATATTGTTGTTGCCGCCGTTCCCGTTCGGACTGGAGCGTGACAGCGGTGGACGGGTATAATCACTGCTTCCCCAGTCGCCCGTTGCACCATCCCAGATAACGATTTTATCGCTTGCCGGATTAGGCCCTCCACTATTTGCACCGACTGCATTCGACTGTCCGGTAATGACAATAATGAAGATTTTCTGAGCCAGTATCTCACCCAGCGTCAAATCACCCAGTCCTACCAGCCAGGCTCCATCCGGTAGTGCCAGTTCCTGACGCAGCATGTCAGCGTCCATCAGGACCAGATGATTAACATCCTCTGCCCAGCTTATGGCATCCGTTCCGCGTGTCGTGAATGGAACATCCGTTGCTGTATTCAGTCTCCAGAACTGCCCCTGATACCGGATTGTCTGATTTCGTGCAGTGAAAGTAAGAGGACCGTCCTCGTAATCGCCGAGAAAGTCATATCCGGACTTAACAAGAAATTCCTGAAAGGCAGCAGAAAAGCGGGCAAGTTGTTTCTCATGAGCTGACTCCATACCGTGCCAGGTTTTACGGGAATGTCCAAGACGATCATTGCGTCGATCATTCACCTGGTCATTCATCAGATAATCCATGTTTTGCGCGTTATCGTTAAGGTCTTTTGCAGCAGCAGATCCCAGCGAGTTGCCGGTGTTATAAGTCGTCATATGAGCCTCATAAACGAAAAAACCCGCCGAAGCGGGTGATAGTTAAGTAGGTGAAATCAGGCTGTATCGCCGGGATATGTTGCATTGTCGTGATCGTAGAAGCTGGGTTTATACTGTTTCGCCGTTATCTGACATGTGCCGTCAGATTGCGGGGCTATCTCTGAGACAAGAGCGTTATAGCCCACTCGTGAAGAGTCGCAGAAAATCAGGCGTGGCGGTTCAATGCCGGGATCATCAAGAATCATGTCATCGAACGTCGCCAGGTAAGGTACGGAAACCCGGTAATCACCTGCACTGGTCGCCACCATTAGTGAGGAAGCCGAACCATCCTGATAACGAATCAGCACGCGAGGATTTGGAAACGACCAGTCAAGCCGCTCTGTCACCGTGAATGTCGTTGTGCCATCCACAGACGCCATCGACTCAATCAGTGTGCTGACCGTCTGGCTACCGGGTATATCGTCAGTCAGCACGATACGGTCGCCGATGTTATAGCAAAGTGCGTCCAGCTCAGTAGATGTCGTATGGGTCAGCCGCTGCTGCTGATACTTCATCAACCGGCGCATGCCGATTTGGTACGCGCGATCACGATCAAGCACACCATCAAGAGTGTAGTCTTCGATTTTGACAGGGGTTGGATTATCCGGGGTCCGGCACTGTACCGTCTCCTCAGCCCAGGTCGTTCCGTTGATATACGTTACATCAACGCCGTCATAATCGTCACCGGAGGGAGCAACGAATGCAGTTTGCAGGTCTTCAGTCATCTCATGCGGACTGATAACCCCGGACCATGGCTTTACGCCTTCACGCGCAACCGAAGCAAGCCCGTCCGTCAGCAGAAAATAACTTTTCCCGGCGTTGGCTATCTTCTGCAAAACCTCCAGCGCAGATGTGCTGTCAGTCGTCTCGAAATCGAAAAACTCATTGCCAGGCGTCCAGTACGCACTTTCCAGCGCATCAATGGCGTCGGTGTCCATATCCAGCCCCAACGAGTTACCAACGTGGTACAGGGCGCCAGAGATGCTTCTTGGTGCGCCAGTGTCGTAAATCCTTGTCGCTACCACGTTCACCCGGCGATCGGACTGAGCGGCCAGCTTGCCGCCTGTTTCCACCGTGACACCCATCGTCGTTACGCCAGCGTACGATGACGGCGAGGTCAGAAGGCGGCCACGCAACGATTGCCAGTACATATTATCGCGGCTGTTATCCTGTCCCTGCTCGTTAGTGCGTCGACATCGCACTTCAACAAGGCCAGGAGAACTCAGCGTGATGCGCTCAGTAAAACCAAGACCATTTATATTTTTTGTATTATACGAGCCGGTTTTGCTCAACCATCCAGAACCAGAGCCATAGACGCGGTACTGAACTTCCCAGCGAACCGTTCTGTTTTGTTTTCTCCCTTTTTTGTCGTACCAGCAAATGCCATTCGGGAAGAAGAAATTCACTTCAAACATGTCGATGGTTTCATTATCCGGGCATGCCAGAAACGGCCCCATCCAGGAATCATTCTGGTTAACGCCAGATGCGTCAAAATCAAGCACGGTGCGCGCAACGAAACCCGGCCATGTGTTATTGACAACGCCGTCAATCAAGCGCTGAAGAGTCACACTTGTGCCGTCAACGTCGAAAATTTTGTACTGATATCCAGCGTGAGAAACGGAAAGCCTGATATCCCCCTCTGGAATACCCGTAAAAGGCGTACCGGTGTCACTCTCATAAGCCAGCGTTACCGAGGCGGTGACTTCCTCTTCTTCCTCTGTCGCGTCTGCATGCGGCGTATACGAAGCGATAAACAGGCTATAGTCGACGCTGTTGTACCAGAGCGTTACCGGCATGCCGACATAAGGGGCGAGTTCCGCCAGATTGTCACTGGTAATTCGGCTGTATGCGCCATCGTTGGTTACAACAAACTGATCGGGTACGATTAGCTCAACCGTTGCGCCAGCAATCCACGAATCAGGCAGCTCGTTTGTTGCAGTATCGTCGTCAGCGCTTAATCCGTTAAACGTGATTGTGTTTCCAGACACCGTCAGTGACTGCGCAACAACATCATCCTTGTCCGGCGCCGTCTGGGCCATATCCAGCCCGGCGCCAGAGCTGGTGCCTCCAACTTCAGTGGAGTTAAACCAGTTTTCGCTACGGCGGTCACCAGCCACATTCTGGCCGGGCTGAAAAACGGTGTACGCGAAACTATCACCCAGCGATGAAACAGGCGTGGCACCAACACGCATATCCCCTTTGCCGAATGAAAATTGTCCGAATCCCAGCGCGACGAACATTTCAACGGTCATCACTGTCGGATCATCCTGGCTGAAGCGGGTTACCGGCTGTACTACGTAATCGGGGTAAATTCGGCGGCGTCCGAACAGCTCACGAATCGGCTCCCCAAGCTTAGCCTGGTTGGCTTTAGCCGGGTTTACATCGAGTGAATTGCCTGTTCCTGATGAATATCCTCCCGGATCGACCGCGCCTGGTGCAAAAAATAGCGCATATGCAACGGATGCGGCAGAAATAGCAACAGCTATCCACGCAATTGTCCCGGCCTCCAGCCCGTAAGGGATCGGATAGATACGTACTTCACTGGATGGGGCTATGACATAATCGAACCATTCCGTTGCGGGAATATTTTCGCCATCAACTTCAACCGCAATCGGGTGTTTAATATCTGAACGATAATTATCAACGTTGCTCGACAACCACTGATGAAGAGTCAGTGCGCCATGTTCATGTATTTCCAGCGGCTCGCCGGGTAACCGGGATGGATAAATTCTGATAGTCACTGCCAGAACTCCACTTTAACAAACCGACGCATAAAGCGCGGCAATGGAAGGATGGTCACGTTGGTCTTTGGGTTGCATTCCACAACATAAAGTTGCTCGTTGATATCCACCACGACTGCAACATGCGTCACCGTTGAACCGGAATAGCAATAAACCCCTGCACCAGCGCATGGCTCGCATTGGGAAAGAGTCAGTGAGAAACTTTTTGCTTCTCGGTCAAGGCCACCATCGTCTTTAGTCACTCCGGCAAAATCAGGCCATTCATGAAGCCCCAGATCGCGACGCACTTCATTCACGATGCCGAAACAGTCAAGTTCAGGGTAAGCGCGTCCGCCCTTCAGCCATGTGACTGAAAGGTATTTATCTTGATTGAACATTGAAACTCCTTAGCTCATGTAACGAAGGCCAGGATAGAACGGGAGTGTGTAGCGATAGCGGGGCCAGCCTGTATCCAACACGTTCATGTACCCTGCGATAATCTGCGCCTGCGTCGCGGTCCAGTACCCGTTTTTAACCGTCAGGGTATAAGGACGTTCGGCGGGAGCGGTTAAATCGTCAGAGGTAAACTGGCGGTAAGTTACTGTGGCGCCACGCAAGTTTTCCAGCGCGCTACGCACGGATGTCGATGCCTCGCCATTAATGTTAGAGACTGCAAACTGCAGATCCTGTGTACCGTCGCTGTTTCGCGCAGGTAACGCAACGTCGATGGTGCTTGCGATAAATGTCACTTCTTCGCCGGTTTCCGTTGTCGCGGTTATGTCGTCATAGCCATCACAGAGATACAGAGCATCATCACCGATGTTGATTTGTAGGGTTTTGATAATGACCTCTTCACCGGAAGAGGCGTACAGTCGTTTTAAAGTCGGGCTGGTCATGCTTCGGGCCACTCCCTGTTAAGCGCAATATCAATGATGCTGCTGTTGATGATGTAATCCGGGAACTCAGCCCAGCCATCGCCAAGAACAGGACGTGTCCATAGCTCCAGCGTCGCGGAGAACTGCCAGTAAATCGGGGCGACCAGCGTCGGCCCCTGATAGATATCGGTGAACCGGCATTTATAGAACTCAACGCCCAGCGGGGTCTGTAGTCGCATAAAAAACCAGTCAGCACCGTCAGTGATCGTTTCGCGGTACCAGGCCTCAAATAGCTGGGCCTGAATGTCCGTTTCAAAAAGCCACTGCACATTTGCCTGTGTTGGCGTGGAAATGAATGCCCGGCGCTGGCGGGCACGGCCGGTTGTCATTTCGGTACGCATTAACGGACTGACTGGCTGAAATGCATAGCCATCCTGAAGCGGCATAGGGAGATAGTCGTGGGGGTAGTATTTTTCTGCCACTTTTCCTCCGGGCATAAAAAACCCACCGTTAAGCGGGTTCTTGACCTAAATTTGTTATCCGTCAGGCAACATCAGCACCATGGTTCAGATGGCGAAGAGATTCAATGCCGTTGGTGTTATTGCGGAATGCTTCAACCTGCTTAGTGGAGTGAGCCGACTTATCCAGAAAGAATTTGCCCTACTGCTCAGTTTTGAGGTTGTTCGCGTTAGCTATGCGCCCGATTTTATTGGCGCTGACGCCGATTTTCTGTCCAGCCTCTGCTGCCGTGTAATAATGCTCTTCAATCACCGGCAGCGGGATAGCGTCATGGACTCTTACCCGCAATTAGATACGATGAAGTATGAGTAGATATGGTGAGTTAGAGATATCTTGAGGGCATCAAGTAAATGGCACTAATTGTTAAAAAGCCCACCTGAGTGGGCTATGCGTCTTTAATATGGAATTTGCTTAAGAAATCTTTGCATGGCGTAAAACGCCTTGCTGTCACCTTGTGAATCAATGATTGCATCCGACATCACGCCACTACCAGTTTCAACAAAAATCCAAGCCTTTTTAGCTGTTGATAATTTCTTGATTAAGTCTAAGGGCACAAGGTAATCCTTGCGGGACTGTGCATATGCTGAGTAGTTAGCTAAAGGACGCTCATAACGAGTAAGATCGCCACCATCACGCAGTTGATACTTTTTGCCATCTATCTCGAAGTAGGCACTTCTAACAAAATCAGTAGTGTTCATCAGGGAAATATTGAGAAGGGCGGTATCTTTCTCACTTTCAGCCCAGAAAGCTCCAATTGCTATACACTGCATACTTTTGCAATCAGTTCCATGTGGCTGCATTAACACCGTCTTACTTCCGCTATGACGATCAACTCCGGTTATAGCTTCCTGCCCTTGATTATTAGCGCATCCAGTCAAAAATGAAGCGACAAAAGCCGCTAACAATAATTTTTTCATATCCCTATCCCCAACAGTAAACATAACCTGATGTTATCACAGGCCGGGTACATGGCAATGTGGGGCGTCCTTGCCTGCAATCAACCTATCTTCCTTCCCGCATTGTACTTGCCGGAGAGAGCCTTAAATACGTCACCTCTCCCATTAGCAAGATCATGAGCCACCTGCTGATATCCCTGCTTTGCCCCTTTCGCAGCTGCCTGCTGGACAAGCATAACGGTAGAATCAGATGGGTTGCCGTTAATAGTAATCGGAGGCACTATGACTGTAGGGCTGATGATGGTGGTATTGCTGTTGTTGTTGCTGACACTCTGAACGCCCGTTCCGTATCCCGGCCTACTGAGCGTTGCATCAAGCGGTTTACCATTCCGAAGCGCATCAAGCTGAGTCACCCCGATCCGGTTCGTTGATGCTTTATCGAAAACATACTCGCCCTTGTGAACAATGCCTGCCGGGTCGTATTTACCTCCGGGGCCGGTATAGCCGCCAGTTGCGAAGCCAACGCCAGAAATTGTCGATATATTGGAAACAATACTAGCTGTAGCTGCTGCAACAGACGCCATTGCCGCAATGTTGTAAGGAAATGGATTGGCTGCTGCCATAGCAATACCCTGCTGGATAGAAATCAGGGACTGAGCAATCGCAAATGCCTTGCTTGCAGCAAATGCAGCCTTATAAATCCCTGACTGCTTACCAAATCCTGTTTGCGCTATTGAAACCACACTATCAAACATAGACTGAGTGGCTGCGGTCTGAATCTGGAAGTTCTGATTGCTCAACGCCGCCGTCTGATCGGCATACAATCTCCGCGTCTCATACATCTTTTGCTCATATTCTTTCGTGGTCAGATCCATTTGCTGATATGCAGCGAGCTGATCAGCTTGCCACATATCTAAATCCATTTGCGCTCGCTGTATTTCCTGCAATTGTTGCTGAATGCCTCCCCACGAACCAGATAGCTCGCCCCCCACAGGCGAAAGACTGCCAGTCACTTTCTTTACCGAACTTGGTAGCTGTGCAGTTGTACTACCGAGAATATTTGAACGGGTTTGTTCATACTCTCCCAGCATCAATTGCCCGGTCGCTTTTGCCTTTTCCAGAAGCTCGAGGCGGTCTCTAAGAAGGTTATTTGTCTGCTCATCCTTTGTTAGAACCTGCTCCTGCATCTTCCGGTAGTCATCCAGCGTCTTAACCGAATTTTGCAACGCTTCCTGATTTTTGTACGCCTGAAGGATTTCCTCAGAACGCGCCAGAATTGACTTCTGATCGGCGGTGAGTTGCGTTTTAGACTTGAGGTCAGCAATCTGTTGTTCAAACTTTACTCGCGCCTGTGTAGCGCTGTTCAGCTTGTCGCCGGCGTTCAGTTGAGACTGCATCGCGGCTGTTTGCTGGTTTATCTGGTCGAGTAGCCGGGTTGCTGCGTCTTCGGAGTAAGATTTGCCTTTTCTGCCGCGATTTCCCTTCTGTAGCGACTTCTCATAACGAGCATTTTCACGCTGGATAGCCTGATCAATTGCCGCCTGACTTGCCCCTGAATTTCTGATTTCATTCAGTGTGCGCTGGTGACGCTCTTCCTCGTTTTCATATTGCTGGTTGAGTTTCTTTGTCGCATTAAATTCGCGCTTTTTCCTTTCCTCTTCGTTTTTATCTGCCTGCTCTCTGGCGTTGTCCAGGCTTTCGCGAAAATCAATTTCTTTCAGCTTCTTCAGTTCATTTCTCAGGTCATCAGCGGTAAGTCCGGTCTCATTAAAATACAGCCCCTTACTTACAGGATTCGTCTGGAACTCAACAAGTTTTCGCTCAATTTCATCTATTTGCTGCTTGGTCGTCTTCACGCGACCGATATCCAGCATTTTGTCCCATGCGCTTTTTGCTGCGTCACCAAGCCAGTTCCAGGCTGTTTCCAGTGAGCCTAAGCTAGCCTTAATTTCTTCTGAGCGGGTTCGCATTGCAGATGAATAGCTTTCCATGGCTATTCTCGCCGCTTCCTGGCTTCTGCCCTGCTCGGCAAGAGTGGTGATCTGCTCTAACTGCGTAGCGGTGAGGAAGTGGATCGATTTATCAAGCTCTTTTACAGCATTTACTGGGTCGTCTTGAATGCGCTGGAACTGTTTTATTGTGTCATCGACTGACACTCCTACCGAGTCCCGCATTTTTTCAGCAGTATCGGCTATCATCATAATGCTGGAGCCTGAAAAGCTGCCTGTACCAACGACCTTTGCAATACTTTCAGCAAATTGACTCTGGGATATTGAAAATGTCGAAAGCGACTTCGCCATTATCTGCAACTCACCGGCAGTTTTACCAGCATAGCCACCTGTAAGAATAATGGATTTATTATACGCATCCTGATCCTTAGAGCCTTTGTAATAGGCCAGACCAAGAACACCGACCGCCGCAGCCGCCAGAGTAAACGGGTTAATCAGCCCCGCCACATATCCGCCAACTCCTTTAATCGCTGGCCCGATACCGCCGAACATATCTTTAAGCTGACCGCCCTGCTGCAATAAGACCGTCATCGGAGCCTGACCGGAAGCGAGGCTCACGACAATATCGGTCATTTGCGCTGGGATCATGCGCATCTGGTACGCCATCGCGCGGGACGTGACCCCGGTCTTCTTCATTGCATCCTGGGTGATTTCCAGTTGCTTACGGGTAGTCGCAAGGCTGGAAGAAAGCACATCGTATCTTTCCGGCGACAACATACCAGAAGCCTTCGCGCTGTCGAGTTGCTTCTGCTGGTCTGCCAGCCTTTTAAATGCCGTACCTATCGGGTCAAGCTGAGCGGAAAGACGCTGAAGTGACGCGCTTTGCTTATCTCTGGCTTTTGCAGCAGCTCTTTCAGCCAGCGCCTCACCATTGATTGCTTTTTCTGTCTCGCGGAGCTTAGATGCCAGATAATCGAAATCGTCATCCGGCAGAATCCCAGCCTTCTGGTATTTCTTGAGTTCCTGATATCTGTCATCCAGCTTATCCAAGGCCGCACTAACCGGGTCAATCTGGTCCCTTAGCTTTGCAAGAGCTTTCTGTTGCTCACTCAGTTCTTGGCGATGGTTCCGCGTCTCTTTGGAAACAGATTTTTGCACTATGTTGTAATCAATGAACTCATGCTTCAGGCTGTCTGTTGACCTTTCCGCCTGCTCGCCAGCCTGGGTGATTCTAGCCAGCGCCGTCGCCAGATTATCGGCATTATTCTTTGCCCCGGAACTATCCAGAACAATAGCAAGGCGTGATGTTTGTTCGGTCATTTACCTTTCTCCGGGCGTAAAAAAACCCCGCCAGAGCGAGGTTGTGTTCAGTCTTCATTTTTCTGTCGCTCGTTTGCGTCGGCGATCTTCACGCTTTTCCTCACGCTGTACATCGTCGAACACCTTCATTATCGCCTTCAGCATCATGAACTTGATAAAGTGGTGATTAACGCAGCCGTAAATGCGTAACTGCTCTGTGAATTCTTCAGCAAACCGTAGCGCCTCCACCATGTTCTTCTCGCCTTTCATGAACTCCGAGAAGTCTCGCCCAGCTCTGGAGGCGCATTCAACAATTCGGTTATTCATGCTCATGCCGCCGCATACAGTAACTTCATTTGCCCTTTGACGGGGAACGCGGCCAGACATGGGCAGCCAAGAGCGGTACGATGAAATCCACCACCCTGTCTCAGACTCACACTACGGAAAGCTCTTGCTGGAAGATGCGCACGCGAATGCACGATTTGTTGCGGGTATAAAAAAGCCCCGGACTGTACCGAGGCTCATTTCTTCTTGCTGCTTCCTTTCTGTTCCTTCGCCCACTCATCCCGCCAGGCATCGTCGAGGGCAAGTATCGAAGCATCAAACTCTGTGCGGTCAATCAGGATAGAACGTGAGGCCAGATAGCGCTCGATATCGTGCAGGGACAACGGGAGCGGTACGCCAGCCATTCCGGTATACTGTCTGCCGCGAGAAATCATTGCGTAAGCGTTGAGTATCTCCCCCGTTACAGCATCAATCTCAGGCTCAGGAATTGGCGGGAGTTTTAATTTCTCCCTTCGCCACTTTGCCTTTTCACCCCGCTCCCCGCCGAATTCACTCAGCCACTTCTGCGCTTCGATGGCTTTTTTACGGTTTCCTGCTTTTGCTGCTCTTTGCCCTGGGCGATGCTGGCTGCCTCCGCCAGAATTTGCCAGTAAATCGCTGGCTCCTGTTTCAGAAGTGCAGCTCCGCGTTCCGGCGTGTATTCAATCGGAACTTCTTCGCCATCAACAAACTCACCAACGCCCTTCCAGTCTTTGAGCAGGTAATGCGCACAGTTGTCGATAAGCAGATCATCAGCAGAGTCTATTTCCCCGACCGCTGACAGGCTAAATTCGCTGGTTCCAACCTGGTAACTGGCGTCCATTTTTTCAATATGACGACGGATAAGAGCATTACGCGAGCGATACTGGTCGTTATCAATGCTGTTGACGAGCAGTTTCAGGCCTTCAATGGGTTTCAGACCTTTCAGTGGTGTGAACCAGCGCTCGCCACCAACATCAATTCGTGGGGCTAGGATAATCATTAAAAACTCCTGCATGAAAAAAGCCCGCGCCACCATGGAGAGCGGAACGGGCAAGGGAAATTTTATGGTTCAGTTACGATAATCTCGGCGGTGGCGGTGAAGCCTCGCACTTTACCGGTTATCGTTGCGGTGCCGGCGCCGGCTCTGACTACCTGGCAGGTTTTTGGGCCTGTCGATACCACCGTTGCGACAGTCGGATCTGATGACTCCCACTGCACAGCATCAGTCGCACCAGCCGGGGCAAGGTTCGCTGTCAGCGTGACGGAAGTACCGACATCACCTGATGAAGTTTCTGGCGTTACGCTGATTGCCGTGGCAGGGGCGGTAACAGCGCGGGTAATCGTCGGCGACTCGTCAGCTGCAGTGATATCCAGTTGAACCTGAATAATGTCGGTATTGCCGCCATCCGGCCAGTCGCCAGAGACCTGCACTTTCGGGAAGTTAAACGTGTATTGCCCTTCGTCGTTCGCCAGCGTGAAACTGAATGGCACGGTTGCGCCAGTAAGCGTTTTACTCCAGACCTCCCACGCTGCTTTTGACCACGACAAAGTGATCGAACCTGACGGCGTGAACGTAGTCGGGATATTGGCCCCGGCATACGGTGAGCCGGTACCGATACAACGCTGAGTCTGAACGTTGTTATCAAACTTGATGTTAAAGGTATCAATACAGAAACCATCACCACCATCGACGCCATTCAGGTTAATTGCAGTGACCTCTTTGAACGAATAACGCAACTCGCCAGCATTATCAGCAGGTGTGCCTGTGATGTAACTCGTATCGTCTGCTTTTGAGTCCCAACCCAGCCCGGCGAATGTGACTGTCGCGGTAACGTCGCCATCATTCGGAACTTCCAACTGGAACACGCTCACCTGCGCGCCACGAACAATAGAGGCAATGCCAACGTCCGAAGCGTATGTCGCAAGAGAGAAGGAAATACGGTCATTCCCCATCGTCAGCACATTGCTTGCCCACTCTGCGCCAAAACACGAAGCAAGAAAGTCATCATGCTGGCCATAGCGGAATTTTGCCCCGACATCGCCGCCAACATCGACCGTCCCCAGCGTAGCGCCCTGCGCCATTCGGGTTCCACCAATCTCATCGTTATCGTTGGTGTTCTGGGACGGGCCAACGCCCCAATTGGTACGTTTGAGAAGATTCCAGACGCCAGCAGGCGTAATTCCTGGTGTCGTCTCCCGGATAAAGGCCGAGAGTACCTTAGCGCCGCTCGACATGCGGTCACCTCCATCGAAGTTAAGCGCTACAGAGCGCGGTAAGGAATATGTAGATTGAGCTGAGACCAGCCGTCGGCCTCGCCCGCCGGGATTGCCGATACAGCGAAGTAACTCAGTCGTCCGTCATTCTGGAATTCAAAATGCTCCGTTAGTTGGTCTGCTGTTTGAGTAAGCAGAATCGTGCCGGTGTAGACCGGTACAAATAGCTGAATGATAAGTACACCGGTTCGATGAACTACCGGCCCGTTCCCGGTTTCGTTGGCTCCCGCCTGCCCTGAAATATTGGTGAAGCGTGCCCAGATATCGCGGCCACTCGGATCAAATAGCGGTCCGTTGGGATAGTCCACCCCATCAGAAGCAATAGCGGTCTGCGCCGTCATTCGGGAAATGACAGCGTTTCTGATTTCTGTAAGGGTCATTTGTAGGCCTGAACGACACCGTTAAATGAAACTGCATAGACGCCCGCTGGAGCCTGCGTTGAATGCCCGTTCTCCAGAGGTACGGAGTAAGGAAGGTTTGACTGGATATAAATCACTGAGTAGGCCGGAGCCTGATCGATGATGTTTTTACCGTTGAGAAATGTCGTCGTTCCGCGCGGGTCCTCCTCTGTTGGAACCGAGTAATCCGGTGATCCGATACTTACGAAATGCGAAGCCCTGAACGTACCCGCACGATAATCTGCCGGGCGTTTGATATCCATGCTGTCGTTAACACGTACTTTCTTCCTGAGTCGCCCGGTTTTGGTCAGATTATCCGGGTTGTCGTAGAGCGATTCGTTCCATTCTCCAACCGCTTTGGAGTACTCGACGGCGGTAGCGTTAATCGCCCATAACTCTGGATTGCCGACAGGAGACCGTTTCACGATTTCATTCAGCAACTGTGTAGCGATGGCTCGCTGCCGCAACCTCACGTCATCGGCCACCAGCCCGGCGAATGCTGCCGGGTCAATACTCCAGCCCTTAGCCATATCACGCCCTCCGTAACTGGATGGAATACGCAGCACCAGCGGAATCAACAGCGGCGGTTATGACCTCATAACGCTGAGGTACACAAGTTATCGGTTCCGGCGCCGTGACAAAGTGCCCGACTGCTGGCCTATCGGTCACCTCGTTAACCAGGGCGGTTAATTTCAGGTCACCGTGCAGGATATTAATGCCATCGATACGACGGAGTTTGTACCGCGCCAGAACACCGCGCCCTGAATACGTCACCTGCGTTTCACTGCCGGTTTCCGTTACCGGATCCCAGTCACCTCGAACGGTGTATGTTCCAGTGAAATCCTTAACAGCATCCTGCAGGTCGGTATCGAATGCTGCGGCGACTTCAGTTTGTAGCTCGTCACGTATGCCCATGCTACCTACCCCCTGACCAACCGCACCTGCGACTTACTAACGCCATATGGCATAAGCATGGCCAGCGCAAGCTGCAGGTCGGAATCGAGTAATGCCGTGCTATTGGTGGCGATCTCGGCATAGGACTTTGAAACAGAAACATCGTCAGCATCAACCGTCTTACTCAGCAGCACCCCAGAATCGGTTTTCTGCTGATACAGCCCGCCATTTGATGCAGCCAGTGCCGCATAGGCGCCAGCCTGCTTCACATCGTCAGGAATAATGGTTTCGTGAGTAGCCTTATTGCACGGAAGCTTCAGATTGAGACCATTCATCCAGGTGTTAGCCATCAATACAGACCTGACTTTTTTGCTTTCATCAGTCCAGGAATCTCCCAGAATGGAATTGACGTCTTCAACAGTTATGAAGGTGAGCATCTATTACTCCGTTTCTTTCCAGCCGAGCGCCTTCCAGTTTTCAACCTCATCAGGATGTACGTCAGCATTTGTTGGAGCGCCGGGAAATGCCGGAAAGTCAGTGACCATAGCAACCAGATAATCCTGCTCCTGCTGCTGCTCCTGCTGCTCCTGCTGCTCCTGCTGCTCCTGCTGCTCCTGCTGCTCCTGCTGCTCAGAATTGCTTTTTGCAGCAAGTTCGGCAGCAAGTTTTTCCGCCGCTCGTTGAGCGCGCTGTTCTTTAGTTAATCCGGCCATTGGCCCTCCACTAAAAAAGGGGCCGAAGCCCCTGATTGTTAACCCAACAGCAGAACCGAATGTTCCGTTTTCACTGCCGCCACACCCCATGACAGGCCAACTTCGTAGCGCACCTGGCGGTACTGACGGTATAGCGCCACCTGGTAAGTGATGCCCGAGACCGGGTCGGTAACGTTCATAACATCATCCGCGGTATCGCCACCCTGCGGCATTGCCGGGGTTCGGGACGCCAGCAGGAATGCGTTGCGATCAAACGCCATATTGGCAGTGAAGGGGCCGGTCGCAGTAATAGCGGTGTTGTCGGCCAGCGCCTGGCGTAAGCCCGGAGCTGCCAGGGTGATAGTTGCAGCAGTAGCCGCGGCCACCAGATACTGATTGCTGTCACCGTCGAACATCACGATATCACCGGCAGCAAAGGCCCCCGCGCCGCTATCAATGGGAATCAGAATGTCGCCTTCATCTTTCGCGTCATTGACCAGGTATCCGGCAGCAGCAGATGCTGCACGTTTCTTAACGTGTGCGGATTCGTGGATGTTAAAGCCCTCCAGGCGACCCACGATACCTTCACGCAGTAAGGCATCAGTACCCGATTCGTTCACTTTAAACAGCACCGACTGCTTACCGCGAAGGTTCGCAATCGCAGAGGAGCCCAGAACCATCTGCAAATCAGTCGTCGGTGAGCCGTTGTCTGAAAGAACCTGTCGCGCGTTTGCTGCATCGGATAAATCACCGGCAATACCAAACGGTGCTGTACCCGCAGTACCAACAGCACGGGATGAGGCGTAATACAGCGCCGCCAAATCGGCATCCATCTCGTTAGACAGCGCGCGAAACGCCTGCTTAAACTGATCCGCAAGAATAGTGTTGTAGGTACCTGCTGGACCCAGCGCCAGTTGCTCTTCACCGTTCCATTTGACCGGGGCCATTTTGGATTTGGTGATCTTAACTTCAACGTTTCCGATATTCTGATTGCCATCATCTGGCGCCGTAGCCCCCGGTTCAATGTCAACGGTCGTTGCAGGCGGTGCGACTGGTGCAGTAACTGACTGCCCTTTCGCTGCTGCATCTGCTTTCGCATTACGTGATACGGAAGGGATAAACCCAACCTGCTCACGTGACACAGTATCCAGAGCGGTATAGATAGTCGGGATCAACCCGGTAAGCGTGTTAGCCATGTGTATGGATTCCTTCGAAATTAAAATTTAGGGTTGTTTGAGCTATCCAGCTCTGGCACCAGCCGCTATCCGACGGCTGGCAATGAATTAATCGACGATGGTGATGCCGTCTTTGAGGGTCGATTGCTGATCTGTCGGGCTCAAACTGCTGAACGCATCGCGCTTCATCGTTTTCTGCCCGATTGAGTGTTGAGACTGACGAGAGCCTCCTCCCTGATTACCACTCGCCTTCAGAATGTGATCTTTCTGAGGGTACTGCTCCACCAGAAATTCCAGCGCCTCATCAAAGACCGCCAGTTCGCCCGGCTTGGAGCGGGAGTATATTTTGTTGCCGGAGCCGTCATAAGCAACGACTTTGCCATCCTCAACTTTGAAAGACTGACCAAAGCGGGCCTGTAGCATGTCCGCCGGGATCGCAACTTTATCAGCAATGAATTTCGAGCCTGAGAAGCGCCCGCCAATCATTTCCTGATAGAGCTGTCCTTCGAGCGTTGTCGCCCGCTGGGTGGCTTCATCAAGCTGAGCCTGGAATGATTTGGTGATATCCGCTTTCACCTGGTCAACTGCGCCTGCGTCGATCAGCTTTTTCTGGTCGATTTTTGTCATCATCTCCAACGCTTCGAGCGCCTTCGCCGGATCGCTAATTTTGGCGAATTTAGCCAGGCTAGCTTCGGCAGCTTCTTTCGCTTCACGATGAGATTTTGCCTCGCCATTCAGGGAGGAAATTTTTCCTACTGCCTGCACGGCATCAAAGCCGATCTCCTGGCCGTCATCGTGGACGTACACGGGCAAACCGTTAGCATCAACTTCCGCATAGTGCTTGCCATTTACTTCAACTGTCTTCAGTTTCATGTTGGTACCTTTTCGAGGTCATCCGACCGTTGCACCGCTCACCATCCGGTATTGCGGCAATAAAAAAGGCCGCCCGGAGGCAGCCTTGTGTTAGTCAAAATTATTGTCAGGAATGGCCGTTGGCCTCGTCCATCATAGCGGCACTAATCAGGCCGCCGATCATCCTTGCTTCAGGTGTCGTACTTCCTGCTTTCTCAGCCAATGCTTCCAACTGGTCCAGAAGATCCACAGGCCTGGGCGTGGAGTGGTACAACTCATTGGCCCGTTTTAGACACGGGAATTTTTCTTCAGCCATTCGAGTAGCTCCGGGTTAATACGCTGGTAATCATCCTTACTGCCCAGCATGAATATCGTAAGAATTTCTGCAAAGAGTTCACGTTCGTTTTCGGAAGCATAATAACTGACAGGTCGCCACCAGCCTTCATTATATGCTTTTGTAGTAAGTTGACTTAAATCGTCAATGTGCTGGTAATAGAGATGATGCCCCATTTCATGCGTAACCGTGCCGGCAACGCTTGAAATCGCTGCATAATTCAGTTGATTGTTCCCGGCTGCGAGTAAAGCGGCATCCGAAACCGTCAACATTCTTTCCAGCGACAATGAAGAAACGAAATCATAAGTAGCGCTATTTTCACAAATAGCATCCCACTCAGTGGACTGCATCGCCCAACGAGAAACATGGACAGCAGCATTTTCCTCAAAATACGCACCTGCTGCACTTTTCCTCGTACCACTTACCTCTCCAAAATACTTAACTGGCGGTAAGCGAAACCGCTCAATAACATTCTGCATGGCTCCGGCGGCAATACGTGCTGACTCCAGCGTAGTTTCTTCAGGGAAGCGAATTTCATCGGCAATAATTCCTCGCATACCCTGTTCAATCTCCGCTACTGACTGTGCATCACCCAAAGAAAAGCCGGGAGATTTCCCGGCTTGTCTCAACTCTGAGAGTTTATTTAGTTGGGCCAACGTCAACCATTCGCCCTTGTCACTATAGAAGTCGTCATATTTCATGACGCCATCACGCATCATCCTTGCTCGAGTCTCGCCTAAGATTTCTTTTTGCCGGGAAAATGGCTGACGCTGCAACCATTCGGAATATGTAGTATCGCCGGGGGCCTGTCCATCCATACTGGCGCGGGAACTGTTCTGAACCTCACCAATTTGAATACCCAACTCATTAGAGGATTTCAGGATGTAGGTTTCCACGCTGCGACAGCAAAAGTGGATTTTGCCTGGTCCCTGAAGATACGGTACTTTATGGCCGATTGGTTTATTATCCAGCGTGTATTTAAGGCAATCGCGAACCCGGCAATCTTTCGATGTCCGGTTATCCAAAGTGGATAACCACTGCTTACCCTTCAGAATGTCGTCATTCGCATCCGCAAAGCTTTTACGCGCCGTCGCCGCAAGATGCCCTACAGCTGTTTTAGCAATACTCCCCGCGTTCGTCCTGCTCATCTGTAGCGCGCCATCCTGATAGCCCCGGTTAGCGTGTCCGCGAACCTTTTTGGCTATCTGTTCATGCGTATCGCCCAACAGAAAGCCCTGCCGTACGGTATTGGATATCCGCGTCATCCTGTCGGCTTCAAGGTTGTCTGCCCACTCAGAAAGCAGGCGACCCTGAAACGGCCTGGCCATTGCAGCAGCATAGACGGCATCTGGCGATATACCCACCAGCGGATGAAGCGCAAGCACATCATCCGGGATAGCAAACTGGAACAGACTGAGCTGAAAACCAGCCTCATGCTGGGCCAGACCTTGCAGCTCGGTTGATAACCCGGCATACATAGTCTGAACTGCTTCCCGATTAGTCTCCCTGACGCTTGCAAGCAGCGATTCCAGGCGGGTTACAGTGAAGCTATCAGCGTCAAGGGTATCCATCGCCACCAGCAGCCTGGCGGTAAGATCTGCGTCGCTCTCATTGAGGATTTTTATCATCCTGTTTGCTACGCCGGTACTATATCGACTCACCCAGATTGCATGCGCCAGACTTTCATCTCGAAGTTTTTCATTTGACGTTGCCATTCACACCACCAGGAGTATTCAGGCTGCTTAGCAGAGTTACCTGCTGATTCCTGAGCTCATCGATAACCTCTTCTGGATTAGCGTCCGGGTCGATGAATTTCAGCGCCTGGAGTACGCGAATAGCGTCCACCTGACGAATATCGCCCCCCTGCCTCAGCGACTGAACAGCCGTTGCCGCGGTTGCGTCATAGGTCTGCGCTGAAATATCAAGTTCTGTGCGCACATCAACGTTACCGCCTTCAGTTTCACCAAGCCATTCCGCCATGATTTGCAGGATGTTATCGAGGGCATCCTCCAGAGAACTCGCCATCGTATATAGCGGCGAATTCTCCTGCATGCGCTCTTCATTTGTCTGGTCAACAGATTTGGTCGAGGTGTTCTCGGCACGCAGCAGTTTGGCGCCCGCCTGCCGCATCTGATCTTCCAGTTTTTCCAGCGATGTTTCACCAGATTCAATGGCTGCTCCGGTATGTTCGACGTATTCAAGCCCCTGCCGTTCGCGGTTTTCGAAACGTGTTGCTGAAGACGCGCCGATCGTTAACGTTTCACCTTCTGCCAGCCCATAAGCCACCAGCAACGGTACGCGGGCAACATGCAGGATGTTGTCCTGCTCGCTCTGGCTCTGCCAGTGCTTGATATTCAGTAAAGCCAGGTTCAAGAGTGGCGGCGAACCGCGCATAAATCCGGTTCGCTTGGTGTACAGCGTTACCAGAGTGATATCGCTGCGGCTGGTTTTCCACTCTTCGTAGAGTGTCCATTGCGCTTCGCCATTTTCTCCCTTGTTGCGCCGATGGATTTCGACTTTACCAGGCATGATATGCCGGATCTGTTCGAGCTTTGTCTGCCCGTAATCATCCCCGTCCAAGATGATAGTTTCGCGAATGCGCAAATCAGTGAGGATGACCTTTCCGCCCTCAACTTTCGACTTCCAGCCGATTACCTGTCGAGGGTTTAGCATCGTGACGTATGGCCTGCTCCCGGCTGCTTTTTCATCTGCTTTTGTTTTTACAGATTCCGGATCTACACGCGGGTAATCCACCAGCGCATGAACCAGGCCGTACTGGAAACCGATACTGAAGAACTGTTGCGCCCAGACATCCAGGCGGTTTCCTTCCATATCAATATCAGTCGAAAGCTTTCTGATACTTTCCGGCGCGTTTTCGCTTAATACCGTGGGTTCAGCAAATACGCGCCCGATATTCTGTTTTATCGACTCTTCATAGGCCGGGAGTAACGTGGCTTTAGATAAACGCTCTTTATAACTTTCGGGATCTTCGTTAGGCCATTTGGGGAGATATGCCTTCCCCTGCCGACGCATTTCCAGCGTCCCGCCCATCAGAGCATCGTTAATATCCCATGCCTCAACCATGTCGTTATAGTCGAGATTGGGTGTTGAAATATCTGGCATGGTTTTACATCCGAAGTGGTGTGGATTTACCTGTCGGTTTGATGATTGGGAACTGCTTCACGATGAAGTAGCCGCCGGCATCGTTAGGGTGATCATTATCTGCCTTTTTATCTGGCTCTCCGTTCTCTCCCCAGATCTGCTGCTCAAGCGATTCGGTGTAAACCGGGCATCGTTTTACATTCACTTTATAGCGACGTTCACCATTGCCGTTGCAGAACATGGCGTTCATGGAGTTAATGCGGTCTTTTACTGGCGGGTTTGAATCGTTCACTATCACGTTAAAACCAGCTTGTTTAAGCTGTGCTATATCCGTAGTGCTGGCGTGGGCCGATTTACGCGAATCACCGGAAGCATCCGGGTAGATATAGATTTCCCTGACCTTCCGATAATCTTTACCGTCGAACAACCAGAATCGCTCTTTGATGATGCGTATCATGTCAGGGGTGTCGTAGGCTTTTACTATCTCGTTAACCGCGAACGGAAGTCCAAGACGCAACACATGAACGATCCCGGCCATCTTCCCGACGTTAAAATCCATACCGATGTAAAGTGGCTCGCCAGGCTGTTCTTCTTCAGTGCAACAATTCAGCTTACGATCGAACTGATGGTAAATAGTCCCGCTGGTCAGGTTGGTGAACTGGCCCCGCAAATACGCCTTAATCAGCTCAGGCGGATAAGACTCCATCAGGGACGGGATGTAATCCGCCGGCAGGTTCTTTTCGTTGTCGAATGTCGAGGCCTGCACCAGACCATACAACGTAGAGAGCGAGGGTTTATCGCGCACAGCCTTTGCGAACTGTTGATAAACAAATTTAAATCCTTCTGGCGTCGTGGTGACATCTATTCCGTTGCGAAGTCCTGGCACGTTGTAACGCATACGGGCAATGATTTTTCGCCAGGCTAACTGCGCCTTTTTGGCGGGCATTACGTCCAGTTCATCAATCAGCGCGTTACCGATTTTAAAACCCACGATGGTTTGTGGTTTCTCCATCGAGCGGCAAATCGTCGTTCCGCGGTACTGGCGCCCGACGTAGAAGTGAACCTCTTTGTTTCCCTCGTTAATTTTGACATTCAGCCCCCAGTCAAAGGCCACCTCTTCGACCGTGGGGTAAAAGATGTCGCGGATCTGGGGGTAAGTAGGTGCAAAATAGCCCTGGTTGATTTTCGGATGCTCCCACATCCCTTTGCAGATACCACCGCAACCGACCCACGTCTTGCCAGAACCAAAGCCGGCCACGTAGGCTTTAAATTTGTGCTCCATTGCGAGGAATCGGGCCTGCGGGATGTTAAGCGTTGGTGCTATCGCCATCCTCTTCCCTCACTCGCGCATCAACTACGTTGATATTGATTGCAACTGGCGTTGGTTCGTCATCCTCCGGATCTGCAGCCTGTTCTTTACGGAGTTTTTCCACTTCCAGTTGCCGGCGCTCGATTTCAATCTGTTGAAGTCGCTGCGCAAACTCACTATCAGCCAGGCCAAGCCGCTTCATCACGGCTTCATACATCCGTTCACGGCTTATCGCGGTAATTTCCACACCATGTTTGCCAAGCTTCACGCCGGAATAAGCCAGGGCAGCATCAGGGGGAAGTTTTCGGGTATCAGCAAAGTATGGCTGTCCGATCCCATCACCATTGCAGCGCGGACAGCCAGGGTTTGGCTCCCGGTTGTGGTCGTAGCCATAACCTCCGACGTCTACCGGCTCTTTGCCCTTCCGCTCAAGGGCTTTAAGCCGTTGCTCCTCGAACTCCACCATGTCACGCCACTGATAGTGATGACCGAAGCCCCAGCAATAGCGGCAGGCACCGCGGCGATACTGTGAGAGTTGGTTGGCATCGAAAGTGGCGAGTTGCCACATCTGCGAGAGGACTTCATCAGCGCTGCCAAGCGTGCGCGCAATAGAGGCTTTCTGCTGCTGCGCAATGGCCTGCGCAACGTTAGGATTCGTTATGAGCTGACGACCATAGTTTGGGTCACTATAGCCAGCACGCTCAGCGGCTGCCGTGGCGTTCTGGTCCTTCAGAAATTCAGCAATGAAGCACTTTACCTTCGGGCTGAGTTTGCTGTTAACCAGTTCCTCTGCACTTTTTTCTTTCTGCGCAGTGCGCAATTTCTTCTGCGCAGGTTTTTGCGCAGTCTGCGCAGTTGGCTTTTTAATGTAGCGCCGCGCAGATGTATAATTCAGTCCCTGCGCTTCACACCAATCCTTCGGTGATACGCCGGTTGCGGCATGATCGGACAGGAACCGTCGCTGAAGCTCGCCCCAGTCCGGTATTGCCATAACGTCCCCTAGTTTTTATTTTTGAATTGAAGGATATTAGTATTTTGAATCAATGATGTACTCGCGACAGAACATTTAATGCTTGTCGGTGAGTTCCATGTGAATTCCTAAGAAGGCTATAGTATGAAAATAGACTTTGGGCTATATGTAAAAAATAGCGCGGAAGCGGTGGAGTTGTATCAAAAAGCTTTTGGGGTTGAGCTTGGTTATCATGTGAAAAACCCTGATGGAAGCTATTTTCACTCAGAATTGTCAAAAGACGGACACGGATTTAGTGTCGTTGAAGGACAGGGTGAAGCTGCGATGGAACATACGGTAACGTTGGGTGTTACATTGGCAGATGAGTCGGAGGTACAAAAAGCATACAAGCATTTAGCCGAGGGAGGAACAATCAAAGAATCGATTGGGCCATTACCATGGAGCCCCTGCGCTGTCACTGTAATCGATAGATTTGGTGTTTTGTGGTATATCACCGCCCCACAGCATCGTCCGCCCGATGATTACGACCCGAACATGCCTTGGGACCCAAGCATGTATAAAAAACCTGAATAGAATAAAGTTACTAGACCTCACTCCAACAGATAATCACAGCTCACCTCAAACACTGCGTGCGGATGTAGTCCTGCAGGTAGTTCACTTGACCGGTGATGGTATTAATTCCGGCACTGAGACGCCAATAATCCCGTTCAGCGGAGTCAGTAAGTCGGGGGCCGGAAGCATCGCCCAGGCTGCCGGAGCCGGTCGCTCCGTTCGCGGGACATTTTGCGTTGACGTGCAGCCCACACTTACCAGTGCTAACGCAACGCTGCAGATCATCCAACTGCTTTTTCGCATCAGCCAGTTCTCCGGTGTATTTGGCATCCAAAGTCGCAACATCACGCTGTCGGATCTGCATGTCTTTGATGGTGTTTTTCGCTAGGCCGAGTTTTTCGGTGGCCTTATTGCGCTGGTCTTTGTAGGTGATGGCGTTGTCGCGGTAGTGGTTAACGGCCCAGCCTAGAGATAAGATTATGCAGATGACCACAGTAATGATGATGTTTGTTAGTCGACTCACCGGTCTATCCCCCAGCACGCCAGCGCGCTTTCCTGATCTCGCCGCTCTACCTGACCATAGCACCCATTTTTCTGGCCTTTGGTCAGGCGACAATCGCGGCCACCGTCTTTAATCCACCAGCGAATAGCTTCACAGGCACCTTTACGGTCTCCAGCATTTATTCGCTTATAGAACGTGGACGGGAAACATTTGCCGGGGCCGATGTTATATGGACAGAAAGACGCAATCCCCGCTTTCTGTGGTTCGGTCAGTGGTACTTTGATATTTCGGTCAACCCACGCCAGCGCTTTATCGCGTTCAATGGCGTTTACCTGGGCGCATTTCTCGGCAGACAGCTGCATGCCCTGAACTACTGGCTTACCATCAACCATCGTGGCACCACGACAAATCGTCCAGAGTCCGCCGCCGTCGCGATACGCCGTCAGGCTGTTACCCTCTTTCTCATCCAGAAATTGATCGAGAATAACGGGTGCAGAAGCCCCGGCAAGAATCAGACCAACGACTGCTGCGCTCAGTTTATTCTTCAGCTTTGGTGACATTGCCATTAAGCCGGTCCTCCCTTTCCTTTTGCCTGTAGTACCAGTTCACTGCACAGGTGATAACGGTGCATGCGATACCGACAATAATTGCCCAGTCGCTCAGGCTTAATCCTGCAATCCTGTCGGCCAACATCCAGGACACCTCTTTTGCTGTTTTAGCTGTTTCGGCGTATGCCTTCGCTGATACACCGCAGCCGGTCAGCGTGGTGCCTGTTCCATATGAAAGTCTGCTGTAAATGGTGCTCATTCTGGTCATAGCCTCACCTCCGATTTTTCGGATGGCGCTGTGCTTGATTAAGGAATGTCAGGCTTCACGGGCTGGATTTATCAACAAAGCACGTAGCGGATGACTCCCGTGAGCCTGAAATGAAAAAGACCGCCATACGGCAGCCTTGAATAAATAAGGTTGTTTGCATTTGTGAAGTAAGTGAGGCTTCAAGCAATTTAGATCCTGAGCAATAAGTCCCTCGGATTCATTAGGTTGAAAGCACAAATAGTATGAAGGTACCAATTCGTAAGTTCTGCCAGCCAGGACACATTGTTTTATGTCCCAGGTACTAAACTCAAACATGAACAAAAAACAAACAGGATGGCTAAAATGTACGAATCTATTTTAGTGCCAATTGATGTTTCTGAGATTGACCTGACACGGCAAGTTATACCTTATGTTCAGGCTCATTCTGTATTGAATACTGCCAGAGTTCACTTTGTGACAGTGGTTCCTACATTACCTTATTACTCATCATTAGGTTTGGCATATACAGCCGAAATGCCAAAAATAAAGGAATTTCAACATACTGCATTAATGAAACTTGATGAGATTGTGAAGCAATTCAATGTGCCTGCGATGAAAATACAAACTCACGCAGTATCTGGCTCACCTAAAGATAAAATACTTGAACTCGCTAAAGCTATCGACGCTGATTTAATCATCATCGGCTCACACCGACCAGACATCACAACCTACCTTTTAGGTTCTACCGCAGCCGCAGTTGTGCGGCATGCAACCTGCCCTGTACTGGTAGTTCGGTAACTAACTTAAGCCCGTGATTGCGGGCTTATTAAAGAGCATCCCTTTTAACTGTCCATTTGTAACTTTATCACTGGAACAGTATCGAACATTTCGCCCCCTCTTATTGCTGTGAGTACTCTCAGAACGAGGGGAAATAAAAAAACCCAAGGCGTTAACCTCAGGCTTGAAAACTCATTTACTGCCAGTGCATACAACAATGGCACAATATCAGATTTACACGAAATATATGCTAATTAGTTCATTTCTGCAATATTTTGCTGATAATTTGCCGCCTTTTGTTGTGAACGTGATCGCGAAACATGATGTAATGCCTGAAAATCTAGTCTCTTATACAGGCTGATCATTGTGCCGTAATGTTCAACGTAATTCTGAGACCAGTTTGTTTTGTTAACCCCCACCAGCGCAGCCAGATCACCATACTGATAGACATCGCGCCCAGCTAACTCAGCCTTCACATCCTGTGCCGCCAGCCATATAAGCTGTCGCAACCGTTCGACGGTCTTCTTCGCCACCCTCTTCCCGGCCAGATACGCGCAGAATTGCGACCACGCCCACTGAGTAATCAACACCTGATTCTCCCAGCTTACGTTCTCACTGTAGTTCCACAGTAGCCAGGCCCTCTGGGGTTCTTCGAGTGACATCAGCGCGCGGCGCCACGATGCAGTGGAGTATTCAACTGGCTGCACCAGGGGAATGTGCGATCCCTTAGCATGCGACTGTTTGCCGGGTATTGGTGGGTTATCCAACGTAATCATTTTCCCGGTCACTTCATCCATCACTCGAGGCTTTTTACGTTTAAACGTTCCAGTATCGAACTGCGCGTTCTCCAACCAGGCCATCAACTGCCCTTTCGTTGCACCACTCAGGTCGGCGGTGGCCATAATCAGTTGCTGGCGCACGTATTCGAGAAATTGAGTATTCATACAGCACCGCCTATGGTTTTGATGTAATTCTTCAGTATCCGGTAGTCCGTCAGCACAGAGCCCGGGAAATGATATAAGCGCAATCGCTGCCAGCGCACGCGAAGGACCTCAATCAGTTCTGGTGTCATGCTGCCTCCCTGCTCTTAATTAACTCGCGACGCAATGCGCTGTAATGCTTCCTGATGGCTTCGAGTTCTTCGATGGCATATCGGTGTGGGGCGTTGTTGTTTTCGAGAGCCTCAACGCGTTCAGACCCGATGTTCTCTATAAGCCCAAGCCGGTATTAGCCATACTCAACCCCACGCCCTGTTTTGCCAGACCTTACTCGGGCGCGGCGCTATCTCGCTTTCCGGCAGCTGCACGCTGACAGTCCAGGTGATGTTGTCGCGATTAAGGCTGCGTTCTACCGTGGCGCCACGATGGCGGTAACTGGCCACCAGCTCGTCGGCCTGTTCGGTTGTGCATTCGTGATGGTGAAACCAACTTATTTTCATCGCCATCACCCCGCAAAGCTCATTAGCTGCGATGCGGCGTTTTCCGCTTCACGCTGGTCCTTGAATGCCCGGGACAATACCCAACGCCACAAAACATCGAGCGCGGCTTTGTACAGTTGGTGGAACTCGGTTTCGTCCATGTTAGCGAAGGCAATACTGCGGGGATGTTTACGAAGGGTGCCATCAGGCAGTTGAATGGCGTCGTAGTGACCGGCCTCGACAATTACCCATGCACGGTACGCGTCAAAGGATTTACACAGGCTGATCCCATTGGTAATTCGGCGACTGGCTACCTGCACCAGATACTGCTCGGCAGCATCAAAAAGAGCTGTTTCACTTCCTCCGAATGAGGCAAGGTATCTGGCGTACCCGGTCACCAATTTACGCTCGTTGGAAGATATTGCCCCGCCGGTAGGTTCCCAGTATTCGAAACCGAGATTGAGTAATGCGAAGAAACGACGGTGAAAGGCCGGGTTGCGTGCCTGCCGGAACTCAGCCACCAGCACAGCGCCGAGTTTGATTTTTGATTGCAGAATATCGCTGGTCTCCGGCGTCGCGGGGATCAGGATTCCTGAAGACTGCTTGATGAGTTGTAGTTCGTGCGCCATGGTTTCTCTCCGTGGCGCAGTAGGTTACGGTTGTTCAGACCGTTGATTTCATATTATCAGAAGGCGGAGTTACCCGGTAGCCGAGACGCCGGATAAATTGCACAAAACCATTAGGAGTAAAGACCTCTTCATCATCGCGCAAAGGTCGCATTGATACCATTCCATTAACGCGATAAATCAGATGCCTGCCCGACGAAGGAAAGCTAAACACCACGCAGCCGTCAGACCGTCTTACTATGTCATACCAGTTGTCTTCTGACGTTTGCAAAGCAGAATCACTCACATTCTGTTCTCCCTTCGAGCGACGTACAGACGCGATTGAAGATTGTCGGCAGCAGCATCAGAGGGATACGCAAATTGCGGTATTCTGAAAAATGCGCGCCAGCCTTAAGCGCTATGTTAATAAAACCAGTCGTCGGCGCTTTCCCATGTTTCCTGCAAGATTTCCTCCACCTTCGTTTTGACGCCCTTATCTCCACCGAAAACAGTCAGGCTATCACCACCAGCCCTGCGGATAACCAGAGAACAATTTTCATATTGATTTTGAAGTCGTTTAAGCAACTCTGTCTCAAGTGCGGGTATGGCGCCGCGCGGCAGGTCTTTTGATTTGTTGATGGTAAGTTCTATCTTCATAATTCCCTCCACATCAATATACTGTACATTTATACAGTACACCTATTAAACCTCATATTCAAGTGGTTAATAGCACTTTTCGCCAAAGCCATGCCGTTGTATACGCTGAATTTTTCCGAGTATTCGGAATTTACTAAATCAGTTATACAGGGGCTGAAAGGAACGAAAACCCGTTCTGACCTTGATTTATATGGCTACCTCAGTGCCTGAACGGGGGTTTGGTTTAGTCATGCCTTATGGAGAATCATTCAGGTAAGTGAATCTCTCCAGCTACATTGCAAATGGTAAGAATGCAGTTTATCGATAAAGTGCGCACACGTTATTAGATATGTGTTTATTAAAACGCTAAAAGTAAACAGTGTTTTCATCCATATACTTCAATGTTGAAATAATACTGTCCGCACGACATCTCTTACTGAGTGGGAAATTTTTGAAAACAAGACCATTTGTAAAATAAATGTCACATTGTTTCGTCTCAGTATCTATATAGACCTCCCTAAATGATTTAAAGGCAAGTCGCCTGCATACCTCCCTATCTTCTTTTAGTGACAAGTTTAGTTCTTTACTCCCGCGACTTTTATCCTTCTTAGCTTTATTTTTCAAAACCTTGATTGTAGTTTCGATTTTCTTTAACTTACGGTCCAGTTCACGAACTTTACCAGCCAAAACATTTACTTCAGGGGCTATTGTAAGTGCCTGTACGAGACTGTTTATTTGAAGCTGTAAATCAATGCTATTTTTTTCTAATGTTTCCTGCAAACTTACCTGATTTGACTCAATCTGTAACTTATCAAAATTGAAAAGTATCTCTTCAATCAGATTAACATCGACAAGTTCTCTTTTAATCGATGGACTCTTACACCGATGAAGCCTTCTCATAGGGCATACATAATAACCCTTTCCAGACTTACTAACTGCAGTGATAATCATGGTATTCCCACAACATTTACACTTCATCACGGTTCGCAGCAGGTTTATAAGATATGGGTTACCGCTGTGAGAGTTGTAACCGAATGGAGACAATCGCACCTCCTGAACAGCATAAAATTCATCATCAGTAAGGACTTTTGGGTAATAATCAATTATTTCATTAACGCCTTTTGCACGTCCTCTATATGTTGGTCTGCAAATACCAATAAGCGCTTTGTTACCAAGGATTTTTTCGATGACAGAGGGACTCCACTCACCAGGGGTACCAGTCATATTTTCAATCAACCTGTCATTAAGATATTTAGTAATAGCTGTCAGAGATTTATTTTCTTTACGTAACGAAAAAATTTTCTTAATCACCTTCACCTTTGATTCTATCACTTCAAAATGACTGTAGTCAGGACTAACTCTTAACCAGCGTGGACATGCTTTTGTCATTATCCTACCGTTTAACTCGGCCTCATCCCTTTTCTTTTTCCAAGAGAGTTTCACCCTACTTGATTTTATTTCGCTCTCTTCATTAGCTCTCTGAGCAATTAGAATTGCTTTGATGAGTGCATAGGGGTCATCGAGCGATGCCTCAGAATATTGGGTGTTATCACTAAGTGTGATGACATCAATACCACATTTTAAGATATATTTTAGTCTTTCTGTAGCCTCTCCGATTTTCTCTCGAGAAAGCCGGTCCAAACTTTCAACGAGTAAAACTGTACCAGGAATGATAACCCCATTCTCCAGAGCATCAATAAACTCACTAAATGCACCTTCTCTGGCATGTTTCCCCTTATAAGCACTTAAACCCAAATCTTCATATGTAGTTGGGTCAAGAGTATATTGCGGGTTATTTTTAAGCCAATCATCTATTAGTTTTTTCTGTCTCCTTAATGAATCCCCTTTGTCCTGATTTGCTGACGAGAAACGCATGTAAGCAATGGCCTTTTTCATATATACCTCATTTTCAATGTACACACTCTATAAGACCATTAACTTTTAATTTCTGATGAAATTTTCCAGAATTTTACGATGTAAAATATCTTATTCTTACCAACCATGATAATAGACCGGGTGATGTGGCTCGCCAGCTCGTATAACTACTGCCCTACGTACCAGGTGAAGCAGCAGGTTGTGTGCCTTCTTACTGTCGCATCCCAGCAGATTCTTAACCTGTCGCGGCGTGATGGTCTGGTTAACCCGAAGAAAATCGACAATTGCCCACAGTGATTTGCTTGCCATAGTGATTTTCCCTCGAGGTTATTTAACGACCCGGAGATGGCTAACGTTTTTGCGGTAGCTACCCCAGTCAAAGTTCACCCACATCCCGCCATCCATTTGAAGACGGTCGATAACCCGCGCACCCAACGCCCCGAGAAGCTCGTCGTGGTTCAGGTTTGTCAGGATCCCTACCGGACGCATCGACGACAGGCGACGGTCGATAACCTGATTCAGAATGACTTTCTCGCCGTTACTTCCACGCTGAATACCGACTTCATCCAGCACCAGCAGATCGACTTTGCAGAGATCGTCCAGCAACGCAGCCTCTGATTGACCACCGTCGTAGCACTCGCGAACGCGCAGCATCAGGTCAGGGATAGTTACTACCAACACTGATTGGCCACCAGACAGGAGATGATTTCCGATCGCTGCCGCCAGATGGTTTTTCCCAGTACCAGGACCACCACTGAACACGAAGCTCGCAAAGCCGACCCCAAAGTTCTGCGCGTAGCTCTTTGCCATCGTGAAGGCTTTACGCTGCCCTTCCCCGGATACCTGGTAATTCGCGAACGTGCAGCTGCGGTGCAGGCTTTGAATTCCTGAGCGACCGAAAATTTTCTCTGTCCGGGCTTTCTGATTCGCCCTGTCCAGTTCTTCACACCGCTTCAAGCCCTCTTCCCGTTGCCAGGCCAACAACTCTGCTGCACTGGTGAACTTCGGCTGAACGCCAGGTGGAATGAGTTTTCTAAGGCGCTCGAGAGCATTTCCGGTACAAACCATGTTTTTCATCGTCACCCCCTAAATCCGGCCGGAATCGCTTTATCTGGCTGAGAAATTTTGTTCGGATCCCTTTTTCCATCTGGCTTCGCTAAAGACCACGACTCTTCGTAGTGCTTTGAGGGGCCAAAAAACGTGGATGCCTGTTTCACAAACTCGGTGTTAAGTTTTCCAGCGGCAGTTACGTAATCCGCGTATCGCCGAACACCATCGGTAAGCTCCTGAACTGTTGCTCCGGATTTAATACGTGCAGTCCAGGCTTTGAACGCATCAGCCTTGCTGTTACCACCGGCGCGTTTTGGGTATTCCTGCCACGCCAGTTCAAAATCATCCGGATAAGTATTTTTCCCTCGGGGTGTGGCGGCGCCATGCCCCAAAATATCTTTATCCTGATCTTGTTCCTGATCCTGTTCCTGATCTTGGCTTCGTAGCCCCTTCGAAGCCCCTTCGGAAATTTGGCGCGATTCACGTTTTAAATTAAGGTGAAAATCTGTTTTATAACGCTCATAAAATAATGATAAAAAAGGGTTTTCAGGTAATGACACATACTCATTCCTGACACCAGCACAACGGTTATCCCCTGGCTTCAGTGATCGACCAACCTGATAAGCGGCCATTTCATGCACCCAAACAATCTCTGTGTCCTCGTCATAGCTACAAAATCCCGCTTCAATGGAGCTTTTTAGCCCCTTCGAAGCCCCTTCCAAGCCCAGACCTGTTTCATGGGCTATGTACAGAATTGGCAGGTAATACAACCCGAGCATATTTGCGTGTGGCGAGGTCATCAGATAGAACGAAACCACCTGCGCCTCCGCGCCTTGTTTCCTCAGTTCACGGCCTGTTTTTCCAAGCCAGAACTGAGGCGCAACGGTTGCGTAATCACGCATAAAAACCTCTTAATCGCTAAAGTGGTGGCCCATCTATCTTTCTGAAGGCTGACTTTTCTGACATAATTTCCTCGCAATGAGTCCACAACGAATTGCACCTGAAAGCCGTTGGTGTTCGAGCACCACGGCTTTCGCCATTTTTGAACCGGTCATATAGCCCCCAGCATCATCTGCACCATTTCCATCAGCGGACCGGTTAACCCAGGGTCAACGCGGTACATCTCCACAATCCCCTCACTCAGCTCTTTCAACTTCTGATGACGTGGCGCATCCATCGCGACGGCAATCTTCGCTTCGCTGGTTTCTTTCTCCAGCCGAGCCAGACGGGCCATAACGTTGTCTTCTGGTAGCAGGCGATTGCGGAACTCGAGCGGCAGAACAGCAAGAATTGCCGGAGTCAACTGACGAACGTTCTCGCGGTACCGCTCGCTATTGAAATGGTTATCGAGAAAGCGGAAAAGCTTCTGACGCTGTCGGCTGAGATCGCCAGGGAAAGTAATCTCGTCCCCCCCCTGCGCCCGGTACTCTTCGACGATCAGAGCAGAAACGACATCCTGACCATCTACACCCGCCCACGCACGAACGGCATCGCGGATCTGGTCATGTTTATCTACCGAGACAGGTTGATTGCGATTTATCATCGCAGCCGGTTGATATCCGCTATTTTGATGAAGTGACAGTGACTGCATGGTTATGCCCTCGTTTCTTGCACTGGTAAGGCATCGGTTGGATTGGGATATAAGTCAGGCCGCAACTCATGCGGGGTGACTCCCGTAAGCTCAAAAACAGATCGAATGTGATCGGGCGGAATGCCAGTTTTTTTCCAGTTGGAAATTGTCATTTTTGAAAATCCAAGCGCTCTTCCGAGTGCCGCACCTGTGCCGAACTTTTGAATAGCTTTCTCAATACCAGTCATAGGACCTCCTTAGATGGAAAAAGTAAAGCATCATTTTACCAATGAGTCAATCAATGAATGCCTACCGACTGGTAAAGCAATCATTTACACTAGTGAAATGAGCGAAAACACAATGACTACTGGGCTGATCTCCAGGCTTACAGAACTGAACCGGAAAGGTTTCTCTAAAACAGAGATGGCCAGGGTTGCTGGTGTCAGTAAGCAGGCTGTTTCCAGTTGGTTCAAAACAGGAAGAATCAGCAAAAATTCTGCATTAGCGGTTGCTGACGCTGCTGGGGTATCTGTCCCCTGGCTACTTGGTGAGGATGTTGGAGAGAAGGATGGCCTTAAGCCTGATGAACAGCGCCTGCTAGAGCTCTACCGCCAACTGCCAGAAGAAGAACAACAGAACATGTTGCGGATCGTATCTCTTCGATTGAAAGAACTCGACGAACTGTACGCCAAGTACATGGGACGGCGGATTAAGGGTGATGCTGATTAGCTGAGCCATACATAAAGAAATTGATGATTGTTACTGCTCCCTTTAGCAAATGACTATTTTTTTGACAGTAAAGATAAGGATTTTTTATGTCACCAAATGAAGAAATATCATTACCTCTGAGCAAACCAAAGCAGGTTACTCTTCGCGCTTTTGAGATAAAGAATCCTAACCTATCAAAAGCATCAAGTAATGCTAAAGCATCCTTAACATCCAGATTGGAACAAGTAAAATTATCTAAAGAAAGATGTATGGTTCTTAACCCTGAAGATCCTAATCAAGAAAGAGATGTTCTGTCCTACTTTAAAGAATCACCCATATCAAATTCTGTATTTTGTACGATGCTAAGGATTACTTCAGATAAAGAGGTTCAACATATAACGGACACTCTTTTTGAGAAAGAGGTTTTCTCTATGAATGATATAGAGACCGCTCATATTGATGCCACGGCCATTTGTAAAAATCATTATTATTTTTCAATGTCTGATGAGTACTTAGTTACTAATCTACCCTTAAATAAGACAATCGCGCGTCTTCAAACTTACCTAAGTTGGTTCACCAATAATGATTTACTAGAATTTACACCTTTAATATCAGCTAAAGGCAAAACTAAATTAAGTGACCTGAAGGCCATTGTTGTTAGAGATCCTGAACCTTTGAGTGGTCAAGCGATAGATGTTGTACCACAGGACAGCCATACAAACTTACCTGCAACAACTGAAGGGAAAAAATCAATTAAGTTAACGCAGAAAGTATTAGATATTATAAGAAGCTCCATGTCGGATACTGAGCAACTTAATGATATTGCCCTTAGCCAAATGATATCTGCAGAGCTATTGATTAAATTTAAAAAACCACGAAGAATGTCCGAAGATGAGTATAAAAAAGCTCTTGGTGCTTATTTAAAGCCAGTCAGTGATCTTGATAACATTTCTTTTAAGCGTAAGGACAACAAAACTGAAGTAAAAGGTAAGGATTTGCTTCTTACAAAACGAGTCAGTATCGAGACCACTCAATCTGGAAAGCTAGTTGAGCATCAATTACTACAGGAAATGAGCAGATTTCTGGTAGAATTGAGCAATGATAAAATTAACAGTTAGTGCGATTATCATATCAATGCTAACAATGTTTAGCAGCACAGTCTGGAGTGTTCGTCCGGACAGCTTCTTCGCATCCACTGTTTTTACAGTTGCAGGGATTATGTTTTCTATCGGACTTGGGTTGATCGTCACATTCAATCCAAGTGGTGTAAAAAACACTAACTATCTTCGAGCAATCAGATCGAATGTTGCTAAAGTCAGAAATTCATTTCTTCTGCATTTTGGATTATCTACGCTTTGTTACATTATAAATCAGTATGTTGCAGGCCATGAGTTTTCATTCTTCTTGCTGCAGAAAGTGACAATACTTTTCAGTATTTCAATTTTCCTATGTCTTGTAATGATATACTGTGCAATATATTTCATAATAAATTTCATAGAGTTACAGCGACTAAATAACGACATATTTGATGAGGTGAACAAAGAATCTCGTTAAATCCCGGCCACTACGCCGGGTTTTTATTGCCCTTTTCGCACCATAGCAGCTGCATCCCGCAATACCCCCTTGTGAATTACATTTCCCACTGCCCTACGCTTAGCTTCTAGGCTATCAACTATTGCATCCCGGCTGATCACTATCACATTAGCTATCAGACTGACAACTGCACCGCCAATCTCACCCGCAATGAATGCTGCGCGGTCTTCTTCCAGTTCGTCACGATCCATAACTCACCCTCATTGATGTTTTTTTAATCATATACATTTTAAGCCCACTTTCGCAGCAATAATCTGCATAAATTTCGCACAGGTACAGCATCACTTTACTTTATTAATCCGCACTACTTGACTAAAAAGTAAAGTGGTGTTTTACTCTATTCATCAACACAACCACCGAGGCAGGACGCCCACGAAGTAGCCGTCCGGGGCATACGAAGACCGGAATGAGGTGGCGAGATTAACGCGCAGTAGGTTTGAAACGTTCCGCCAGCCTGGCGACAAGGGCAAAGCACGAGTGAGCTTCGCGGTGGCGAATTGCAGAGTGAAAAAGCTCAACCGTGAAGATCAGCGCCGCGGCGCCGCCAGCGAAGTTCACTCAGAAAACTGGAGAACATCATGGTTCATCAGCACTACGGTACACAGACAGTAAACCGCGGCGCAGTTCAGCCGGGGATGCTCGTCAAACACAAAGACTCAACCTGGACGGCATCAGCTAACGCTCGCGGACGTTTGTATCTGCATCGCGGCGTGGAGATGACTTACACCAAGGATTTGCTGGTTGAAGTTTATCTGAACGGTCTGGGACATGGACTCAGTCACTAGCGGAGGTCGTCATGGTAGACAAGAAATGCGGATATTGCGGCAAGCCGGTTAAAACGGAAGAAGTAATCAAGAGCACTCTTCTCTATCGCAACGGCTCACAGCTGGCGCGTAAAGAGAAAGAGTATTGCTCCAGACGTTGCGCTTCGCACGACCAGATGGCCCACGAGTCATAACGTAAAAACCCGCGCAAGGCGGGCCTGTACGTCCGGTGCTTCCGACCAAAGTTACACCGGAATTTATACAAAACCAAAAACACACCCAATGGGCGCTATCAATGGTCCGGGGATTCTAACACCCAAAAAAGAGGATCTCACATGGAATTCTTTTATGTGGTTAAAGCCACTCAGAAATCCGGAAAGCAAGATGCAGTGGTCTGGTTCACTGCAAAAACTGAGGCTCGCGCCAACCTGATGCTGGATGTTGCTCTGGAAGACGCTGGCATCGAAACAGGTCGTGGCAAGAACTACGCCAAACCGATTCGCACTGATTTCCCGGTTGTTGATGACCTTCCGGAAGAAGGTGAAGTTGATTTCACTTGGTGTGATCGTTACGAACTTCAGGACGATGGGCGCACATGGCTGCCAAAAGCCGCTGGCGAGTCTAGTGGCGCCGTTGACGTACCCTCCACTTCTACTCCAACCGTAATCGTTGAAGACGCGACTGCGTCCGAAATTGTCCCGGTTGAAAACCGTACTCCAGCAGTCCGCTTTGCCGTCCATCTGATGATTGATAAATACCAGACTCATATCACTAAAGAGCAGCAGCTGGCTGCCAGCGAAATGTCATTGGATGAAGGCAATACATATCTCCAGAGCATGCTTGTGGCAAAGAACGATGTACCCGAGACTGCCAAACTCAGCCTGAACGCTGAGTGGAAAATGATTCAGGCGGTTAAGGACATTTTCACACCAGATGATGAGCACGAACCAAGATTGATCGCTGCATTCATGTCTGACTGGGTGAACACGGATGCCGGTGACCGCAATCAACTGATAGAAGACTGGCGCAGTGGTAAGTTGCAGTTGCTCAAAACTGAAACCAGCAGCGGTGCTAACGTTACAACGGGTCAAGATCTCACTGTTGAGGACGGCATCCAGGCCGACGAGAACGGCCGGGCAGAAGGTGGCGTCGTTGATAGTGAAGTCGATACCGAAGAGCAATCCCAGCAGATACAGCAACCGAACCTGATCGTTGTTGCCACCCTGCCTTTCCGCCAGCGCGTACTGGCTCAGTTCATCGGTGATGGTGATTATCTCTATCACGTCGACGCCGGGCAGAAAAATGAGATTGTCCGCCTTGAGATGGACACTGATGACGCGTACGTCCAGAACCTGCTGCTGGCTGCTGAAAACGTAGAACCATTTAAGAAAGCACAGGAAATCGATATACACAGAGTGGTGAATGACCTCAAAAAGGCATTTCCCAATAATGGTAAAACGCCGGAACTGGTGCTGGTCATCCGCTTTTTTAGAAAATGGTTCGACACCCCTCATATTGATCGTGGCCTGCTTGTAAAAGAATGGTCAACCGGAAACCGCATCAGCAAAGTAGTGTCACCGGAAACAAAAGAGAAAAAAGAAGAGTTGCCTCCAGTTCCGGCAGAACGCTACAAACGCGCCGTTGCTCAAACAGTTTATAACCTGAATGTTGAATCCTGTATTGCCCGTATGTATCCCGACGCGGAACCTGGTTCAGTCACGATCGAACAGTTAAAAGCGGCGAAAAATCTCATCGATTCTCGGGATGATGTGCAGGCAAAAGTCATCAAAGTCATTTCTCATATTAACGACATCCTTGAATACGATGCCCTCTCCATTTTCGGCGTCACTCGCTCTATTGACTGGACTGACTGCCTGAATATCGGGCCTGTAATACTTCGAGATCAGGCGCGTAAGTGGCTGGCAGAGAACGGCATCTATTCCAGCGGTAAGAAGTCGAACGGCTATAGCGAATGGGAGGAAGATCCACGCGCGGCTCGCCACTCCGAAACCCAATCTAAGGAAGAAATTGGTAAGCAACTTGCTGCTCAGCGTGGAGAGTTCGTCGAAGGTATCAGCGACCCTGACGATCCGAAATGGGTAAAAACTGAGACAAGCCAGCACTCTACAGAAACAGAACTGGTTAAAAATGTCGGCAACGGAATATTCGACGTTACGGCTTTGCTGCAGAACTCAGCAACTCATGGCACGAAAAAAGCTACGGAGACCACCAGCAATGTGCAGATTCAAGAAACTGTCAGTGATGAAAAACAGGCTGGTGATGCGCTGCATACAGGCAAGAGCAGTGTGGAAACTGGTGAAGAGTCACATACCAGCCAGCAAGCCGATGTAAACCAGACTACGGATTCTGTCGCCCAAAATTGCGATTCTGTAAACCAGACTGAACCAGTTTTGGCACAAACCGAGCCAGAAGCCCATTCTGACGAACCAGCTGTTGTTTACCCCGCTTACTTCGAGCCAGGTCGCTACGAAGATCTGCCGAACGAGGTTTATCATGCAGCCAACGGTATCAGCTCTACCCAGGTGAAAGATGCGCGCGTGTCGCTGATGTACTTCAATGCGCGCCACGTAGAGAAAACCATTATCAAAGAACGTTCTCCTGTTCTGGATATGGGAAATCTGGTGCATGCACTGGCGTTGCAGCCCGAGCAGCTCGACGAAGAATTCAGCGTTGAACCGGTGATTCCAGATGGTGCTTTCACCACAACGGCAACAATCCGCGCGTTTATTGATGAGCACAACGCCAGCCTGCCAGCGCAACTGAACGCAGACGATATCAAAGCTTTGCTCGAAGAATACAACGCCACTCTGCCTGCTCAGGTGCCGCTGGGTGGTTCAGCCGAGGAAACTGGCCAGAGCTATATGTCGCTGCCAGAAGATTACCAGCGTATCGAAGCGGACCAGAAACAGACCGCAACGGCAATGAAGGCCTGCATCAAGGAATACAACGCCACTCTGCCTGCTCAGGTGAAAACCATTGGTAGCCGTGATGCGTTACTCGAGCAGTTAGCAATCATCAATCCTGACTTAGTGGCGCAGGAAACGCAGAAGCCTGCGCCGTTGAAAGTGTCCGGTACTAAAGCAGATCTGATTCAGGTCGTGAAGTCTGTTAATCCGGACGCAGTCTTCGCCGACGAACTGTTGGATGCGTGGCGCGAGAATCCGCATGGGAAAGTGCAGGTCACCCGCCAGCAACTGAGCACTGCACTGAGCATTCAGAAAGCCCTGCTCCAGCACCCGACCGCGGGCAAGCTACTGACACACCCGAGCCGCGCTGTTGAGGTTAGTTATTTCGGATTCGACGACGAAACCGGGCTGGAAGTCCGTGTACGTCCGGATCTGGAAATCGACCTGGACGGTGTGCGCATCGGTGCCGACCTGAAAACCATCAGTATGTGGAACATTAAGCAGGAAGGTCTACGCGCCAAACTGCACCGGGAAATCATCGACCGTGACTACCATCTAAGCGCGGCTATGTATTGCGAGACCGCAGCACTGGACCAGTTCTTCTGGATTTTCGTCAACAAAGACGAGAACTACCACTGGATCGCTATCATCGAGGCATCCGCCGAACTACTGGAACTGGGCATGCTCGAGTACCGCAAGGCGATGAGCGCTATCGCTACCGGCTTTGACACTGGCGAGTGGCCAGCGCCGATCACCGCTGATTATACCGACGAACTGAACGACTTCGACCTGCGCCGCCTTGAAGCGCTGCGTCTGGCTTAAGGGAGGATTTGACCATGCAAAATACCAACATCATTACGACTGAGCAGGCTCCTAACACCATTTCCGCCAGCAACGCTGTATTCAACGTGCAGGCGCTCGGCCAGCTAACCTCTTTCGCTGAATTGATGGCGCAGTCTGCCGTCACCGTTCCCAAACACCTAGCGGGGAAACCTGCCGACTGTATGGCGATCGTCATGCAGGCTATGCAGTGGGGAATGAACCCATATGCGGTTGCCCAGAAAACGCACCTGGTCAACGGTGTACTGGGTTACGAAGCGCAGCTGGTTAACGCGGTGATTTCCAGTTCCAGCGCCATCATTGGTCGCTTCCATTACGAATATGGCGGTGTCTGGGAGAAAATCGCCGGGAAAAAAGACGGCCGCGATGAATTAGGCCTGTTTATCCGGGTCGGCGCCGTACTGCGAGGAGAAGATGAAATCACCTGGGGTGAACCAATCTACCTTGCAGATATCACCACACGTAACTCTCCACTGTGGAAAACAGCTCCGAAACAACAAATCGCTTATCTGGCAGTGAAATACTGGGCTCGCCTTTACTGCCCAGAAGTCATCCTCGGCGTCTACAGTCCAGATGAAGTTGAGCCACGCACTGAGAAAGAGATTAACCCGGCACCGAAACACGTTAACCTGGCTGATATCTCATGTGACACTGTCACAACCACGCAAAGCGCACAGGAATCTTCGGTAAATATCGACTCACTGGCCGATGATTTCCGCGAGCGTATAGATGCCGCACAGGATGTTGATAGCGCCAAAGCGCTGCGCGCTGATATCGAAAGCGCGAAGGTTACGCTGGGTTCAGCCCTGTTCACTGAGCTGAAGAACAAGGCGGTGAAACGTTATTACCTGGTTGATTCACGTAACAAGGTTGAGGCAGCGATCAACTCCCTACCGTCTCCGGACGAACCGGATGCAGCTGAACGGTTTGGGGAAGTTGAGCGAGTTCTTGCAACGGTGAAACGTCATCTGGGCGACGAGCTGCACGATCAGTTCAGCATCACCCTGGCGGATATGAAACCGGAATACGTGGCCTAAGGGAGGCGGGAGGCTTCGCCCTCCCACTGAGGAGATGTAATGCGACTGATTAACCGAGCCAATCAGCAATCCCCATTAGCGCGTCAGGCATGCGACATAGCACTGGCCACTCATGCAGAACGTTACGGCGACTATGGCCGCAGCAAGATGAAAGAGACGTACACGGTGAGAGTTGAAGGCGTAAAGGTCTGGGTTGAGGTAGTTAACCGTAAGGCGAGCTACGTGGCCACGGCAATGACAGGTATGCGCCGGTTGCGCGCGCTGCCAGGTCAGGTGAGTTGATAACGATATTTCATTAACAGTTTTCCGGCAGCTCTATAATAAGTTGCCGGAAGCCGGAGGTAGTATGGCCAAGCTTCTTAATCTGCTGGAATGGGCGAATTCAACTTATTCAACCCCTCCGTCTCTTTCAACACTTCGCCGCTGGGCGCGGGAGGGGCGCATTTTCCCTGCCCCGGAGCTTCACGGCAAAGAATATAAGGTTCAGCCTGACGCCATCTATGTGGATCCGAGCAAAAAGAACCTTCGTCACAAAGCAAAACACCTAGCGCTGCCAACTGGCGGCACTCTACTGGAGAGACTGACTCATGGCGAAAAGGCCAGTTCGTTACGACGCTAACCTGCCCCGTAACCTGACCTATCGTAAAAGAGACAGGCTTTATAGCTGGCGAAACCCGATTACCGGTCAAGAGTTATCTCTTGGCCGGATCGACAGAAAGGACGCCATTTCTCAGGCCATCGAAGCCAATAACTACATCGAACAGAATTACCTTCCGTCAGCGCTGCTGGACCGCATAAAGGAAACACCCACATTTACGGTGAAAGCGTGGCTTGAGCGTTACGAAGTAATTCTTGAGCGAAGAGAATTGAAGCCCAACACGATGAAGGTCAGGCGTAACCAGATCGCCACTATCAGTGATGAATTCGGACGTATGCCGCTATCTGCTGTCAGCACGAAGGACGTATCTTCTTTTCTTGAGAGTTACATACTCTGTGACAAGAAGAGCATGGCCTCCGGACTGCGTTCGGTGTTGTTGGATATTTTCAGGGAAGCGATTGTCGAAGGGCATATTGAAAGGAACCCGGCAGAGCCGACAAGAACGCCGACACCAAAAGTGAAGCGTGAGCGTCTTTTGCTTGAACAGTTTGAGATAATAAGAGATGCCGCAACAACCCATTCCGAATGGGCTGCAAATGCATGTGACCTTGCACTTGTCACCGGACAAAGAAGAGAGGACGTATCGTTGTTCAGATTCAGCGATATCAGGGATGGAAGGTTGTTTGTCACGCAGGAAAAGACAGGTCACAAATTGGCGTTGCCACTTGATTTGCGACTGGACTCTGCTGATTTGGTACTGCAGGATGTTATCGACCGTTGTCGTAAAAACAACCCGTCAGACTTCATGATTTATTCTTCGGTAAGGCGTGGCGGTAGGAAGCCAGGTCCGTTAACTCCGGACGGAATCACTCAAGCGTTTTCCGATATCAGGGATTCTACAGAGTTAAAGTTTGGCCCCAACCCTCCTCCGTTCCATGAAATCAGGAGTTTGGCGAGTAGACTCTATGAAAGGGAGCGCGGAGAGGATTTCGCACAGAGGCTGCTGGGGCATAAAAATTTAACAATGACCAAAAAATACCTGGACGCACGTGGTGCAGAATATGTTATGGTTTAGACAGGATATGGAAATTTCGAGTAATTTTCGTGGGATTTCGTGAAAGCACCGAAAAAACCCAACGAAAACAAGAATATAAAAAGAGACCGAATACGATTCCTGTATTCGGTCCAGGGAAATGGCTCTTGGGAGAGAGCCGTGCGCTAAAAGTTGGCATTAATGCAGGCTAAGTTACCCTGCCATTTAAGAATAGATGACAGCGCCAGGTTTTCCAGTCCGCGACTAAAGTGGCCTGAAAAAAAGGACGATTGTCACACATCCAAACGTAAAAACCGCAAGTTCTCCTGAGAGAGCCTTGCGGTTTTTTATTGGAAATCAGAACGCTACATCTGACAATTAGCAGAGCTTTTCTGCACGCTCCACAAACGGTGCGAGGCTCATTTTTTCACCCGGTTTCGCCGGGTCGTCAATCTGGATAATCTCGATTGGCTTCGCCGTAGTTTTCCCACTCTCTACCTGCTGTCTGGCAACATCATTCAATGGGTATTGCACCAGCGTACTGGGATTGATGACATACAGCGCGTTACCCGGACGGCAGGTCAGCATCACCTCTTCCCGATTAAACGCCCACTTATCTTTGCCAACCTCAAAACGGCTGACGGTGATGACCTGTGGCGCAGCCAGCGCGGCCCCTGAACTTGCCAGTAGTAATAACGAGATAATGATTTTTTTCATGCGTTTCGCCAATCCATCAATCAGAAAGGTTCGAGGGTTGCAAACAGGCTGACAATCGCCAGCACAACGGCCCCAATTCCCCATTCCAGCTTAGTCATCCAAACAAAATAGAGTGTCATACTGCGGTTATCCTGCCGCATGCGTGGTACCAGAACATACCGATTCACCAGCGCAATCGCCGCCATTAGCATCACCAGAGCACCTTTTAACAAAAGCAGTTGCCCGTAAGTCATGTGCCAGGGAACAGAAAAACCGACAATAAACAGCGCATTCAGGATGCCGGTAAGTAAAACTCCGATAACGAAAAGATGCCCGTAGCGGGAGAAACGCATCATAGTATTGATGGCCTGTTCCCGCCAACGGCCTTGCGCCATTTGCATACAGTAAAGTACGGGCAGCAAACCGCCGAACCAGGCGGCAGCGCATACCAAATGCAAGGCGTGGTTAACCTGCTGGATTGCCCCTGCGATACCGCTATGCAGCGTCGCGTGTCCGACGCCAGCCAGCAAAATAAACTGCGCAATCGTCAGCATTAACAGCAATCGCGGCATGCTGCGCGGTACTATAATTACCACCACCAGCGTGACCAGCGCGAGGATAATCTGCCATAACCAGACGCCGCCAAACTGCGTTTGCAACACGGCGCCCCATACGTCACCAGAGATAACATCCCGCCAGCCTGAGCCCATTAAACCACCCTGGATCGCCAGCATCAGCGTAGCGCTGATAAAGCTCCACGCTGCGGCATGTCGTTGCAGACGCAAAAAACGACGCATCATTAAACGACGAACCGAAACGGGAGCCAGCCATGCGCCGTAGAGCGCACAGCCAAACACCAGCATCAACGTGGTAAAATGGATAAACCGTAGTGCAACCCAGGTAAATTCCAGCATCGGTTATTTCACGCTAAAGGTATATTGCCCCTTTGTCTTATGGCCATCCACGGAGACGACGTGCCAGTCGACAGTATATTTTCCGGCCTCAAGCGTTTGAGCAAGCGGAATAATCAGTTGTGTTTTGTCCTGTTCACTGCGCGATGCCTTACCCGTTTTGATCTGTTCTTTGTTTGGGCCTGTCAGCGTTGCGCCGCTGAATCCCGGCTCGACACCTTCAGAGAAATTCAGCGTCAACGCCTGAGGAGATACCGCAACATCGGCATTAGCCGCCGGGCTTTGTTTTGTCAGGTGAGCATGAGCCAGGGCGGCGGGAGTTGCCAGAAGGCTGGCGAGTACGATGAGAGCGTTGCGAAGCTTAGATGCAGATGAAGCCATTTCAACTATTCCTTTTTGTTATGTCTAATCTATAGAGAATAACCTTCTACAATGATCGAGTCGAGAATCATCATTTCGGTCTTGCCATTAATGCACACTCTTAGTAACTTTGCGCGCCGAAAGACAGAGAAAAGGAGAAGCCCATGAACATCAATCTGGCCAAACTTGAGCAAGCTGAAATGGATAAGGTCAATGTTGACCTGGCCGCGGCGGGTGTCGCATTTAAGGAGCGATACAACATGCCGGTTGTTGCCGAAGTCGTTGAGCGTGAACAGCCCGAACATTTACGCGACTGGTTTCGGGAAAGACTGATCGCACATCGTCTGGCATCCGTTTCCCTTTCACGTTTACCCTACGAGCCTAAAGTTAAATAAAACTTATATTACGTTACGATTCCTTACATGATGCCTGCTACAGTATAAGTATATTCTTAATCTATACTTTAAAGATGGTTGTAGACACTATGAAAAGGAAATCATTATGTCACACTGGAAAATCGCAGCAGCACAGTACGAACCTCTTCAAACCTCAGTTACCAAACATGTCGCGCATCACCTGCAATTCATTCAGGCAGCCGCTCAATGCCAATGTGAATTGCTGGTTTTCCCCTCCCTTTCCCTGTTGGGTTGTGTTGATGAGAATGACGCGCTCCCTGCCCCACCCGATGAAGCGTTGTTAGAACCTATCGCGCATGCAGCCGTGACTTATCGCATGACGATTATTGCGGGGCTATCGGTAGAACATAACAATCGGTTCGTAAAAGGTATCGCGCTTTTCTCTCCCTGGATGACCTCCCCCTTAATGTTTCATCAGAGCCACGGGGCCTGTATCGCCAGACAGCAAAATGCCATCAGCGTTGTGGATAGCCAGCCGGAAGGTATCGATATCGACCCGGCGTACTCGCTATTCACCAGCAGTCAGTCTGTCAGTGAGCCCGAATTGCTCTCCTCCACATCTCGTCTACAGAGTTTCTCGCATAAATTTGCCATCGCGGTATTAATGGCCAATGCGCGTGGCAGCAGCGCGTTATGGGATGAGCAAGGTCGATTGATTGTTCGCGCAGACAGCGGTTCCTTACTCTTAACCGGTCAACGCACGCCACGGGGTTGGCAAGGTGATATCATTCCTTTACGCTAATCGTTTTGGGTCAGGAGCATGGCATGTTGCGCATAATAGATACAGAAACCTGTGGTCTGCAGGGAGGCATTGTTGAGATTGCTTCTGTCGATGTGGTTGACGGAAAAATAGTCAACCCCATGAGCCACCTGGTGCGTCCTGACCGCCCCATCAGCCCTCAGGCGATGGCAATTCATCGCATTACGGAAGCGATGGTGGCCGATAAGCCGTGGATTGAAGATGTCATCCCACAATATTACGGCAGCGAATGGTACGTGGCGCACAATGCAAGTTTTGATCGCCGCGTATTACCCGACATGCCCGGGGAGTGGATTTGCACCATGAAACTCTCCCGTCGTTTGTGGCCAGGAATCAAATACAGCAACATGGCGCTGTATAAATCGCGCAAGCTGAGCGTGCAGACGCCAGCTGGCCTGCATCATCACCGTGCCCTGTACGACTGCTACATCACCGCGGCACTGCTGATCGACATCATACAAACGTCAGGCTGGTCAGCAGAACAGATGGTCGATATTACCGGCCGTCCTGCGTTACTTACTACTTTCACTTTCGGCAAGTACCGCGGAAAACCTGTATCAGAAGTGGCTGAACGCGATCCGGGCTATCTGCGCTGGTTATTTAATAACCTCGACAGTATGAGCCCGGAGCTGCGCTTAACGCTAAAGCACTATCTGGATAACGCCTGAGCAGATGCCTGCCCAGGCAGTGTCCCCTGCGCCAGTCCGATCAAAAACGCGTATTCCATGGCCACGCCTTCGTATGATTTAAAACGCCCGGATTTTCCGCCATGCCCGGAATCCATATCCGTGCAGAGTAACAGCAGACGATCGTCCGTTTTCAGCTCGCGCAGTTTTGCCACCCATTTTGCCGGTTCCCAGTATTGCACCTGGGAGTCGTGTAATCCCGTCGTAACCAGCAGATGAGGATAATCCTGCGCTGTAACATTGTCATACGGGCTGTAGCTTTTCATGTAGGTGTAATACTCTTCATCCTGCGGATTCCCCCACTCTTCAAACTCACCGGTCGTCAGGGGAATGGACTCATCCAGCATCGTGGTCACCACATCGACAAAAGGCACCTGCGCAATGACGCCATGGAAGAGTTCTGGGCGCTCATTAATGGCAACACCCATTAACATTCCTCCGGCGCTCCCCCCCATGCCATAACACAGCGAAGGCGCGCCATAACCCATTTTTAGCAGCGCGTCGCAGACGTCGAGGTAGTCATTGAAGGTATTTTTCTTGAGCAGAAACTTACCGTCTTCGTACCACTGCTGTCCTAACTCGCCGCCGCCACGCACATGAGCAATGGCATAAACAAAGCCGCGATCCAGTAAGCTCAAGCGGCTGCTGCTGAAATCGGCGTCCATGCTGGCGCCATACGAGCCATAGCCGTAGACCAGTAACGGATTTTTCCCTTTCAGGAAATACTTTTGATGGTAAACCAGCGAAACCGGAACCTCGGTGCCATCACGCGCGGTGATCCAGACGTGTTCGCTACGGTAGTTCGCCGCATCAAACCCTGGGACCTCCGTCTGTTTGAGTACGCGACGCTCTCCGGTGTCCATATCCAGTTCAAACAGCGTGTCCGGTGTGGTCATGGAGGAATAGCCATAACGCAGACGCGATGTCTCAGGTTCTGGATTATAGGCAAGCCATGTCACATACGCCGGATCATCAAAAGCGATACCGACCACTTCGCGCGTTTTACGATTAATCTGTCGCAGGCTGGTTAAGCCCCGCTGACGCTCTTCCACCACCAGCCAGTCTGTGAACAGCGTAAAGCCCTCCAACATGACGCTGTCGCGCGGCGGGATCAGCGTCTCCCAGGCTTGTTCATCACGCACACGGGTACGGTACAGGCCGAAATTTTTACCCTGACGATTGGAACGCAGATAAAACGTATGCTGATAGTGATCGAGGCTGTACTCGTGATCTTTGCGTCGCGCTAAAAAGACTAACGGCTCGGCATCCGCCAGTTCTGCGTCAAGTAGCAAAACCTCACTGGTGGTCGCGCTGGCGATATGAATAACCACATAATGTAACGAGGTCGTTTTATGTAGACTGACATAAAACATGTCATCGGCTTCTTCATACACCAGCTCATCCAGTGATGACGGCGAGCCGACGGTATGCCGCCACACTTGATACGGGAGCAGCGTCGTTGCGTGTTTGCGCACATAATAGAATGTTTGCGAGTCATTCGCCCAGACCAGATCCGCTTCAACGTTTTCCAGCACTTCCGGATACCAGTTACCGCTTTGCAGATTGCGAAAACGCACGCCATATTGCCGACGAGAGAGATAATCTTCGGCCAACGCCATGATGGTGTTATCCGGAGATATCGCCAGTCCCCCCAGCGTATAAAACTCACTGTGGGCCGCGCGCTGGTTACCATCCAGCAAGGTGTCCCATTCATCCCACTCTTCACTGAAGGCAGACTGACGCTGATAAATGGCATATTCGCACCCCGGTTCATAAATATGCCGGTAGCGATAACCATTCTTCACATAGGGGGCGGAAGCATCCTGAGGCGGGATACGGTCGATAATCTCTTTCAGGACGCGATCCTGCAATGCCTGCTGCGAGGCCATAATCTGGCGGCCATACGCATTTTCTTGTTGCAGATAATCCAGCACTTCTGGCTGCGAGCGGGTGTCATCTCGCAGCCAGTAAAAATTATCAACGCGGGTATCGCCATGATTCGTCATGGCGTGGGGGATACGAGAAGCTTTTGGTAGCATGTCATTGTTCTTTTGCTTAAACATCCTATAAGGGTGGCAAAAGACAGCAATGATGCAAGCGAAACATGCGCCTTAACGGTAAGTAATTAACCCGGTAAAGCCTGTTTTTGTTCCTTGAGATCCTGTTCAATGCCTTCACGAACATCCTGCGGGATCTTCAACGCATCGCCCAGCGCGTTCAGATAGCTACGCTCCATAAAGTGGTCGATATCAATCGCCGCACAGCTCAGGAAGTAAATTTCCAGCGCCTCTTCTTCGTTGCGGATCCCTTGTGCCAGGCGCTGAGGATCTAACGGTTGTTCAATGGCGCGTTCGATCAGAACACGGCCCTGCTCTTCCACGCCTGCTTCACGGAGCTGCTGCTCAATGGCGGTACGTTCTTTGGCATCAATATGACCATCGCTTTTCGCCGCAAAAACCAGCGCCAGGATCAGTCGTTCGGTTCGCTCATCCAGCGGCGAGCTTTGTGCACCGAACTGCGGCTCACCCTGATGCGCCGCGCGAACCTTATCCTTGTATTTGTTCCATAACACGGTACCGGCAACCGCACCGCCGCCCACCAGAAGCGCGCTGGTGCCGTATTTACTCAGTAATTTACGTGAAGATTTGTTGGCAACCAGTAATCCTGCCAGACCGCCTAACGCGCCGGGAACCAGAAGTTTACTCAGCCCTTGCTCACCAGAAGATGACGCGGAAGATCCTTTTTGCCCAAGAAGAGATTGAAGTTGATTCAGCCAGTTAGCCATGTTGCCCCTCAAGTACAGACGAATAATCATCAAAGCGTACCCGAGGGGATGTCAGGAAGTGTTCAGGTCATCAAAAGAAGTGCAAATACATTCTACCTTCGTTACTGCGACTGATACTCCGCCGTTCCGGCTTTGCAGTCGACTTTTACCTGGTAGTGAATATCCGCGCTTTTACCGCGAACCGTGAGGGGAACTGACCATTTCCCATCTTTACCCGTAATATCGGGCGTGTTGACCCAGGCGACAGGATCGGCTTGCCCGACGCGTTTCTGATCGTCAGCCCAGCGCGCGATGCGATTTTGCTGATAATCACGTTTCACGCTCGCCGCGATACCGTCAGCATTCAGTCCTTCGCACTTGGGGAACTGAACTTTCTTGCTTTCCATATTTGCCGCAAATACAGATACGCTGGCAGATAACAACAGCAGGCTCAACAACGCTCTTTTTTTATACATTCTTTTCTCCTTAATCTCCCCTTCGTCCTTCAGGTTGCCTGTTGCAACGTGAAAAGACGTCAGGGATTGCACAATGATTCAGGGAAAAGCATGGTACAAAACGTCAGGAGCGCAAGTCGTTTCAGGCAGCCTGAGTATCATCCTCAGCGTGCGCATCGTTTTCTACCGCCTGCGGAGAGGGCAGCTTGCCGTTTTTCAGAATGGCGCTCAGCACATCTTTCTGCTCAGCCAGCCACAGGGAAAGCGCTTCGCGCTGCTCGTCTTCCAGCGCTACCGGCGATTGCTCCAGCCATGTGTCGAGCAAATCTGCTGTATCAAGCATTTTGTCATACGCATCGGCTTCCTTTTTGCTGGTAAACGACATTTTTTCCTCACCTTCCCGAATGACTACGTATTTAACTTCAACCGCCATTTTTGCAGCCTCTTAAATTACCTGTATTTATGTACAGTATATTCTTTTTGCGCCTTGAAATCAACCTGGTAATAAAGACAGACGCAAACGTTTTCGTATATACTGCGCCCAGATAAAACAGGGGATTAATTTATGACGTTATTAGGCACAGCGCTGCGTCCCGCAGCAACGCGAGTGATGTTATTAGGTTCAGGTGAACTGGGTAAAGAGGTGGCGATTGAATGCCAACGCCTGGGTGTGGAAGTCATTGCCGTGGATCGTTACCCCGACGCGCCAGCCATGCACGTTGCCCATCGCTCATACGTAATCAACATGCTGGATGGCGATGCTTTACGCCAGCTCGTCGAGCGTGAAAAACCACATTATATCGTGCCGGAAATAGAGGCGATTGCCACGGATATGCTGGTAAAACTGGAACAAGACGGTCACAACATCGTGCCGTGCGCCCGAGCGACGCAGTTGACCATGAACCGCGAAGGAATCCGTCGTCTCGCCGCCGAAGAATTATCTCTACCGACCTCTTCTTACCGCTTTGCTGACAGCGAAGCCCGCTTTCGCGAGGCCGTCGCCGAAATCGGCTATCCCTGCATCGTGAAGCCGGTAATGAGTTCCTCCGGTAAGGGACAGAGCTTTATTCGTTCCGCCGATCGACTCACTGAAGCCTGGAATTATGCTCAACAAGGCGGCCGAGCAGGTGCCGGACGCGTTATCGTCGAAGGCGTAGTGAATTTTGATTTTGAAATCACCCTGCTTACCGTCAGCGCCGTTGATGGCGTGCATTTCTGCGCACCGGTAGGACATCGTCAGGAAGATGGCGATTATCGCGAATCCTGGCAGCCGCAGCAGATGAGTGAACTGGCGCTGGCTCGAGCGCAGGAGATTGCCCGTAAGGTGGTGCTGGCGCTGGGCGGCCACGGTCTGTTTGGGGTAGAGCTATTTGTCTGCGGTGATGAGGTGATTTTCAGCGAAGTTTCCCCTCGCCCTCACGACACGGGTATGGTGACCTTGATTTCGCAGGATCTGTCTGAGTTTGCCCTGCATGTACGCGCATTTCTCGGTCTGCCGGTTGGCGCAATCCGTCAGTATGGGCCTTCTGCTTCCGCCGTTATTCTGCCGCAGCTTACCAGCCAGAATGTCACGTTTGATAACGTACAGGCCGCTGTGGGCACAGGTATGCAAGTCAGATTCTTCGGCAAGCCAGACATCGACGGGAGCCGTCGTATGGGCGTTGTGCTGGCCACAGCGCAGAGTATTGAAGACGCGGTGACACGCGCGAAAGACTCGGCGGCACAGGTGAAAGTCGCAGGATAAAAAACGGGCCAGATGGCCCGTTTTAGACTCGCAGGCCCGGTAATGATTACCGGGCATTTTACGCAATTACAGCTTCGCGCCTTCTACTGCTTCACGAGCCAGCTTGGTAATGCGTGCGTAATCACCAGCTTCCAGGGCATCTGCCGGAACCAGCCAGGAACCACCGATGCACAGCACACTTTTCAGTGCCAGGTAATCACGGTAGTTCGCTGGAGAGATACCGCCGGTTGGGCAGAAACGGACCTGAGAGAACGGACCCGCAATTGCCTGCAGCGCTTTAGTACCGCCGTTTGCTTCCGCCGGGAAGAATTTGAACTCTTTCAAACCGTAGTCCATACCCAGCATCAGTTCAGAAACGGTGCTAATGCCTGGGATCAGCGGAATAGTGCCTTCAGTTGCAGCTTTCAGCAGCGGCTCGGTCAGGCCCGGGCTGATAGCAAACTGCGCACCCGCTTCAGTGACTTCAGCCAGCTGTTGTGGATTCAGTACGGTACCCGCACCCACGATAGCGTCCGGAACTTCTTTTGCGATCGCGCGAATGGCATCCATCGCACATGCGGTACGTAAGGTCACTTCCAGAACGCGCACGCCCCCTGCAACCAGCGCTTTTGCCATTGGCACCGCGTGTTCCAGTTTATTAACCACGATAACCGGTACAACCGGGCCAGTGGTCAGGATTGCTTCTGCACTTGTCTTCCAGTTTTTCATCAGAGTTTTCTCTCGCCTGATTACAAAATAAGTCTTAAAAAGTGATACAGGTTGCGCCCTGCTCCGCACCGGACAGCTTTTCACGCAACGCGCTGAACATTTCACGTCCCGTACCCACGCGCGATGCGCTGAGATCAGGAATGTGTGGCTGACGGGAGGCAAGTTCCTCTTCATCCACCAGCAGCGTCAATTCACCTGTCTGTCCATTCACACGAATGATGTCGCCATCGCGTACTTTTGCCAGCAGCCCGCCATCATAGGCTTCCGGGGTTACATGGATTGCTGAAGGCACTTTACCTGAAGCACCTGAAAGTCGTCCATCGGTAACTAACGCAATTTTGAAACAACGGTCCAATAATACACCAAGTGGCGGCATGAGTTTATGTAATTCTGGCATTCCGTTCGCTTTTGGTCCCTGATGGCGTACAACCACCACGCAATCCCGGTCAAGCAGACCGGCATCGAAAGCGGGTAACACATCATGCTGACTTTCAAAGACGACTGCCGGTGCTTCAATAATCTGGTTTTCTACCGGTACCGCCGACGTTTTCATCACCGCACGCCCGAGGTTACCGCTCAGCACTTTGGTGCCGCCGTGGTGGGAGAATGGTTGGTCAAAGGTGGCGATCACGTTGCTGTCCAGAGACTTCACCGCCCCTTCGCGCCAGTCCAGTTCCCCCTCGTTGAGCCACGGTTCCATGGTGTAGCGGGATAAACCGAATCCGGCAACGGTGTTCACATCTTCATGTAGCAGACCCGCATTAAGCAGTTCACGCATTAACACCGGCACGCCACCCGCCGCCTGGAAGTGGTTAATATCTGCCGGACCATTCGGGTACAGACGCGCCATCAGCGGCACGATATCGGACAGATCGGAGAAATCATCCCAGTTAATCAGAATCCCGGCCGCACGCGCCATAGCCACCAGGTGCATCGTATGGTTGGTAGAGCCCCCGGTCGCCAGCAGCGCCACAATACCGTTCACTACCACTTTTTCATCGATCATTTTACCGATCGGCATCCATTCATTGCCATTGCCGGTCAGGCGTGTTACCTGACGGGCTGCAGCCGCGGTCAGCGCTTCACGCAGCGGCGCATCAGGATGTACAAATGAGGAGCCAGGCAGTTGCATACCCATAAACTCCACTACCATCTGGTTAGTGTTCGCCGTGCCGTAGAACGTACAGGTACCCGGAGCGTGATAAGACGCCGCCTCGGATTCAAGAAGCGCCATGCGATCGACTTTACCTTCAGCATACAGCTGACGGATACGCACTTTTTCTTTGTTCGCCAGACCGCTCGCCATCGGACCGGAAGGAATAAAGATTGACGGCAGATGACCAAATGACAGCGCAGCCATTACCAGGCCCGGGACAATTTTGTCGCACACGCCGAGGAACAACGCGCCGTCGAACATGTTGTGGGAAAGGCCCACTGCAGCAGACATCGCAATCACTTCACGACTGAGCAGAGAAAGCTCCATCCCATCTTGTCCCTGGGTCACACCGTCGCACATTGCAGGTACACCGCCAGCAACCTGGCCTACTGCATTGGCTTCATGCAGTGCTTTACGAATGATGGCCGGATAGTGTTCATACGGCTGATGCGCGGAAAGCATGTCGTTATAGGAGGTAATGATCGCGATATTGTTACGCAGCATGCTTTTCAGCGAGGCCTTATCGTCCGGCTGACACGCAGCAAAACCATGCGCCAGGTTACCGCATGCCAGTTGCGAGCGATGAACGGTAGTTGATTTCGCTTGTTCAATACGGGCGAGGTAGGCGGAACGTGTGTCACGAGAACGTTCGACGATACGTTGTGTTACGCGTAACAAATTCGGATTCATAGAGGCTCCTAAAATTTATCTGTCAGAGCGTTGGATCAACAATGTGTTTCAGTTGGGTAAAAATAGCTGAATCGCTTGCTGGCCGTAGCTCAGGGGCAAAATCGTTTCAGGCAGTGTAATAAAAAAAGCCCCGCGGGTGAATCCACGCGGAGCTTAAAAGTGCAAAAATTATTCTACAATCTGTGTTAGATCATGTTACCGGTAAAATAACACCTATGGGCTAGATGATATTTTACTCGAATTCGTTCCAGGAACGACCATCTCGGGTAATCATCGCCACAGAAGCAACCGGGCCCCAGGTCCCTGCCTGATACGGCTTCGGCGCGTCGTTGTCCATCGCCCAGGCTTCGGTAATTGAGTCGACCCACTTCCATGCTTCCTCAACTTCATCACGACGCACAAACAGCGCCTGAATTCCACGCATTGTTTCGAGCAGCAGGCGCTCATAGGCGTCGGCAAGGTGCGTCTGGTTGAAGGTTTCGGAATAGCTCAGATCAAGCTTGGTAATTTGCAGATTATGCTTGTGATCCAGACCCGGCACTTTGTTCAGTACCTGGATATCGACACCTTCATCAGGCTGCAAACGGATGGTCAACTTGTTCTGCGGCAGATCCTGCCAGGATTCTCTGAACAGATTCAGCTCAGGCGTTTTGAAGTAAACCACCACTTCAGAGCACTTCGTCGGTAAACGTTTACCGGTACGCAGGTAGAACGGAACTCCCGCCCAGCGCCAGTTATCGATATCCACACGGATCGCCACAAACGTTTCCGTGTTGCTGCTCTTGTTCGCGCCTTCTTCTTCCAGATACCCCGGCACTTTTTTGCCCTGGGCAAAACCCGCGGTGTACTGACCACGAACCGTTTTTTCACGTACGTTCGAACGATCGATACGACGCAGCGATTTCAGTACCTTCACTTTTTCATCACGAATGCTGTCGGCGCTCAGATCGGACGGCGGAGACATCGCAATCATGCACAGGATCTGCAGCAGGTGGTTCTGAATCATGTCGCGCATTTGACCTGCCTGGTCAAAATAGCCCCAACGGCCTTCAATACCCACTTCTTCCGCCACGGTAATTTCTACGTGATCGATAGTGCGGTTATCCCAGTTGTTCACAAACAGGGAGTTGGCAAAACGCAGTGCCAGCAGATTCAGGACCGTCTCTTTGCCAAGATAGTGGTCGATACGATAAACCTGACACTCTTCGAAATACTCGCCGACCTGATCGTTGATTTCACGGGATGTTGCCAGCGACGTACCCAGCGGTTTTTCCATCACAACACGGGCTGGTTTAGCATTCAGCTTTGCTTCACCCAGGCCTTTGCAGATCGCGCCAAAGGTGCTTGGCGGCATCGCGAAATAGTTAATGGTGGTACGTGATTTTTGATCCAGCATTTCGCCCAGACGGCTAAACGCGGCGGTGTCATTGACGTCCAGATTACAAAATTCCAGACGACCGCTGAGAGTCTCCCACAAACCTTCGTCGATTTTTTCTTTCATGAAGGTTTCGAGCGCTTCACGCACAACCTTGGTATAGGCTGCTTTGTCCCAGTCGGCACGCCCTACCCCAATGATACGGGTTTCCGGGTTAATCTGGCCGGCCTTTTCCAGTTGATACAGGGAAGGCAGCAATTTCCGCCGCGCCAGGTCGCCCTTCGCGCCGAAAATGACCAGATCACATGCCTGGGCTGTTTGCGTTACCGCCATGTCATTCTCCTCAATTAAGTGCCTGGTGCTTTTGCCAGACACTGGTTGTAATTTTATTACAGTGCACTGTACTGCTTTTACGTGAATCCGGAAACCGTAAACGCTTATCCAGCCGTGCTGTTACCGCGAACAGTCGCTTTATGGGCGTTTGCCGTCGCAAATTGGACAAAAAAGTCATCTTTTTTCGTACCCCTGAAGACGTAAGAAAACCCGACTCCGATCATGTAATGAAAAAAAACAACAACTATTCTGTCCATTTTGCCCCGTTGCTGCATTAGCAGGGGTAATATCTATACACGAAATTATGCCCCGATTTCTCCGTATCATTGAAATCGTTTTTGCCCATGACCCATGAGTCTACCTACATCATGAATATGCTGGAAAAAATCCAGTTAAAACTGGAACAGTTGAGCAAGTCAGAGCGTAAAGTTGCCGACATTATTCTTGCCTCTCCCGAGCGGGCAATCCATTCAAGCATCGCCACACTTGCTGTGGAAGCCAATGTCAGCGAACCGACGGTGAACCGTTTCTGTCGCAGCATGGATACCCGCGGCTTCCCTGATTTTAAACTGCATCTGGCGCAAAGTCTGGCAAATGGCACCCCATATGTTAATCGCAATGTGGATGAGGATGACAGCGTAGAATCTTACACGGGGAAAATCTTCGAGTCAGCGATGGCAAGCCTCGACCACGTCCGCCAGTCTCTGGATAACGCAGCGGTAAACCGGGCAGTAGATTTATTAACTCAGGCGAAAAAAATTGCCTTCTTTGGCCTCGGTTCTTCTGCCGCAGTGGCGCATGACGCAATGAATAAATTTTTCCGGTTTAACGTACCGGTAATCTATTCCGACGATATTGTTCTGCAACGCATGAGTTGCATGAATTGTAGCGACGATGACGTCATTGTGCTTATTTCTCATACCGGAAGAACCAAAAGTCTGGTGGAACTGGCGCAGTTGGCACGGGAAAATGACGCCATGGTTATCGCCCTCACCTCTCCCGGCACGCCACTGGCGCGTGAAGCAACGCTGGCAATTACTCTCGATGTACCGGAAGATACTGACATTTATATGCCCATGGTCTCTCGACTTGCTCAACTGACCGTGATAGATGTGCTGGCTACAGGATTTACTTTGCGCCGTGGGGCAAAATTTAGAGATAACTTGAAGCGTGTCAAGGAAGCGCTCAAGGAATCGCGTTTTGATAAAGAATTACTCATCAAGAGTGATGACCGCTAAAAGCAATAACAATGTTCTACCCTTTTATCATCCGGGTCGTTCATTTACCGTTAATATTTGAGAACGACCGGATTAATGTTCACGCAACACCAAGTTGTTTCAGTCAACGGAGTATTACATGTCCAGAAGGCTTCGCAGAACCAAAATCGTTACCACGTTAGGCCCGGCAACTGACCGCGATAATAACCTTGAAAAGATTATCGCCGCGGGTGCGAACGTCGTACGTATGAACTTTTCTCACGGCTCTCCAGAAGATCACAAACTGCGGGCGGATAAAGTCCGTGAAATTGCCGCAAAACTGGGACGTCATGTAGCTATTTTGGGTGACCTGCAGGGACCTAAAATCCGCGTATCAACCTTTAAAGAAGGTAAAGTATTTCTTAACGTTGGCGACAAGTTCCTGTTAGACGCCAACCTCGGCAAAGGCGAAGGCGACAAAGAAAAAGTCGGTATTGATTATAAAGGACTGCCTGCTGACGTCGTCCCAGGCGATATCCTGCTGCTCGACGACGGTCGCGTACAGCTTAAAGTGCTGGAAGTTCAGGGCATGAAAGTCTTCACCGAAGTTACCGTCGGTGGCCCGCTGTCCAACAATAAGGGCATTAACAAACTGGGCGGCGGTCTCTCTGCTGAAGCCCTGACCGAAAAAGACAAAGCCGACATCGTCACCGCTGCGCAAATCAGCGTTGACTATCTGGCCGTCTCCTTCCCGCGCTGCGGCGAAGATCTGAACTATGCCCGCCGTCTGGCGCGCGACGCTGGCTGCGATGCGAAAATTGTCGCCAAGGTAGAACGTGCAGAAGCCGTCTGCGACCAGAATGCGATGGATGACATCATCCTTGCCTCCGACGTGGTGATGGTGGCGCGTGGCGACCTGGGCGTTGAAATTGGCGATCCTGAGCTGGTAGGTATTCAGAAAGCGTTGATTCGCCGCGCACGTCAGCTGAACCGTGCGGTCATTACCGCCACGCAGATGATGGAGTCGATGATCACCAACCCAATGCCGACCCGTGCGGAAGTGATGGACGTGGCTAACGCCGTCCTCGACGGTACCGATGCCGTTATGCTCTCAGCAGAAACTGCAGCAGGTCAGTACCCAGCTGAAACCGTCGCGGCTATGGCACGCGTCTGTTTGGGTGCTGAGAAGATCCCGAGCATCAATGTTTCTAAACACCGCCTTGACGTGCAGTTTGATAACGTTGAAGAAGCGATTGCCATGTCAGCGATGTATGCCGCTAACCACCTGAAAGGGGTCACCGCTATCATCACAATGACGGAATCCGGTCGTACTGCGCTGATGACTTCACGTATCAGTTCTGGTCTGCCGATTTTCGCGATGTCTCGTCATGAACGTACGCTGAATCTTACTTCCTTGTATCGCGGCGTCACCCCAGTTCACTTTGACAGCGAAACTGACGGCGTCGTTGCCGCCAGTGAAGCAGTGAATCTGCTGCGCGATAAAGGCTATCTGGTTTCCGGCGACCTGGTCATTGTGACGCAAGGCGATGTCATGAGCACCATTGGCTCAACGAATACCACGCGTATTCTGACCGTCGAGTAACGCCCCGTTTGATGTAAAAAAGCCTCTCGTTTGAGAGGCTTTTTTTTATTTCTTCGGATAAAGATCTTTACGCTTATAAGGCTCAATTTCACCCGGTTTACGCGTCTTAAGCAGTTTTAGAATCCAGGTGTATTGCTCGAGATGCGGCGCCACAAAGATTTCCACTTCTTCGTTCATTCGTCTGGCAATGGTGTGGTCATCCGCCGTCAGGATGTCATCCATCGGAGGACGAACCTGAATCGTTAAGCGATGCGTTTTCCCATTGTATACCGGGAACAGCGGCACCACACGGGCGTGACACACCTTCATCAGGCGGCCAATCGCCGGTAACGTGGCTTTATAGGTAGCAAAAAAATCCACAAACTCGCTGTGCTCAGGGCCATGGTCCTGATCCGGCAGGTAGTATCCCCAATATCCCTGACGTACAGACTGAATAAACGGTTTGATGCCATCATTACGCGCATGCAAACGACCACCGAAACGACGGCGTACCGTGTTCCAGACATAATCGAATACCGGATTTCCCTGATTGTGGAACATCGCAGCCATTTTCTGTCCCTGGGAAGCCATCAGCATCGCTGGGATATCTACACCCCAACCATGAGGAACCAGAAAAATCACTTTTTCATCGTTGCGACGCATCTCTTCGATGATTTCCAGCCCCTGCCAGTCAACCCGATGCTGAATTTTTTCCGGGCCGCGTATGGCGAGTTCCGACATCATAACCATCGCCTGAGGTGCAGTCGCAAACATCTCATCGACAATAGCTTCACGCTCAGCTTCGCTGCGCTCAGGAAAGCAGAGGGATAAATTGATCAGTGCTCTGCGACGCGAGCTTTTTCCCAGCCGCCCGACCATTCTTCCAAGCTTTGCCAGAATTGGATCGCGAAATGATGCTGGCGTTAACGAAATGCCTGCTATCGCCGCCACACCCAGCCATGCACCCCAGTAGCGCGGATGGCGAAATGATTTGTGAAACTCGGGGATATATTCAATATTCTTTTTTTTCGTTTCCATGCTCTTCCAGTGTCTGGTGCGGCGAAAAGTAGATCTGCTGATAGTGTAGCGGCGCGCGATGCGCCGTACAAAATAAAAAAGCCGGCACGCATAGCGTACCGGCTCTGTCAGCGTGTTAATTAATCGAAACGCAACTGAGGAACAACCTCTTTCACCTGTGCCAGGTAATCGGTACGATCCGAGCCGGTCAGGCCTTCTGTGCGCGGCAGTTTCGCCGTCAGAGGATTCACTGCCTGCTGGTTGATCCAGACTTCGTAGTGCAGATGCGGACCCGTTGAACGCCCGGTATTGCCAGACAGCGCGATACGATCGCCACGTTTCACTTTTTGTCCTGGTTTGACCAACAACTTACGCAGGTGCATATAACGCGTGGTATAGGTGCGACCATGACGAACCGCAACATAGTATCCGGCTGCGCCGCTGCGCTTCGCTACAACCACTTCGCCATCACCCACCGACAGCACCGGCGTCCCCTGCGGCATCGCAAAATCGACACCTTTGTGCGGCGCAACGCGTCCGGTCACCGGGTTCAGACGACGCGGGTTAAAGTTGGAAGAGATGCGGAACTGCTTAGCCGTCGGGAAACGCATAAAGCCTTTCGCCAGTCCGGTACCGTTGCGGTCATAGAACTTACCGTCTTCAGCACGGATTGCGTAATAATCTTTGCCTTCAGAACGCAAGCGTACGCCCAGCAGTTGGCTTTGCTCACGTTTACCGTCCAGCATTTCGCGAGACATCAGTACCGAGAACTCATCGCCTTTTTTCAGTTTGCGGAAATCCATCTGCCACTGCATGGCCTTAATCACTGCGCTGATTTCAGAGCTGGTCAGTCCGGCATCTTTGGCACTGGCGACAAAACTTCCGCCCACGGTGCCTTTGATTCGGCTGTTAATCCAATCGCCCTGCTGCATTTCGCTGCTCATTTTAAAACCTGTCGCGGTGCGATCGTAAGTACGGGTTTCACGACGGGAGACTTCCCAGGTCAGGCGCTGCAAATCACCTTCCGCGCCTAACGTCCAGGAAAGTTGCTGACCAATTTTCAGGTTACGCAGTTGTTTGTCGGAAGCCGCGAGCTGGCTGATGTCACCCATATCGATGCCGTACTGATTCAGAATACTGCTCAGCGTATCGCCCGTGGAGACAACATACTCATGCACGCCGGCTTCACCAGACGTTTTGTCATCCAGTTCGTCCTGTGGGATAGCTTCGTCTTCCTGAGCGGCCTGATCGATAGGTTCGCTGGCCTCAGGCAATAGTGAACGAATCTCGCTTTTTTCCAGCTCGATAGTTTTGACGATAGGTGCAGAATCAGGATGGTAAACATAGGGCCGCCAGACAGCGACGGCCAATGTCAGTACGGTAAGCGACCCCAGCATAACGCGATGGGGCCGCGGCAGATTATTAAATGCCAGAGCGACAGAGCGGGCTATCTGTTGCACGTAATCACTTCCTCATTAATCTCCTTTCAGGCAGCTCGCATACTGGTTGGCTAATTGGTTCAAAAACGCTGAATAGCTTGTTTTACCCAGTTTGATATTCGTTCCGAGCGGATCCAACGTTCCCATTCGAACGGATGTCCCTCTCGCGACGGCTTCAACGACCGCTGGCCTGAACTGTGGCTCAGCAAAAACGCAGGTTGCTTTTTGCTCAACCAACTGTGTTCTTATTTCATGTAAACGCTGCGCACCAGGTTGAATCTCAGGGTTCACGGTAAAGTGACCAAGCGGTGTTAGTCCGTAGTGTTTTTCGTAGTAGCCATAGGCGTCATGAAAAACGAAGTAACCTTTTCCCTTGAGCGGCGCGAGCTCGTTACCTACCTGCTTATCGGTTGCGGCTAATTGTGCCTCAAAATCCTTCAGGTTGGCGTCAAGTTTGGCTCGACTTTGCGGCATAAGTTCCACTAATTTTTCATGGATTGCAACCGCTGAGGCCCGTGCTATCTCTGGGGAAAGCCAAAGATGCATGTTGTAATCGCCGTGATGGTGATGCTCGTCACTTTTTTCACTGCCGGCATCATTATGTCCATGATCGTCATCATCGTCGTCAGCACCTTTCATGAGTAACGGTTTCACGTCATTGAGCTGCGCAATCGTTACCTGTTTTGCGTTAGGAATATTCTTGACTGATTTTTCCATAAACGCTTCCATCTCAGGTCCAATCCAAACGACTAAGTCCGCGCCCTGTAAGCGTTTTACGTCTGAAGGACGTAATGAGTAATCGTGTTCGGAAGCCCCGTCAGGCAGCAGAACCTGGGTGTCAGTAACCCCGTCAGCAATGGCTGAAGCGATAAACCCCAGTGGCTTAAGAGAGGCCACGACAGCGGCATTTGCCGACTGTGTTGCACTACCCCAAAGAGCAGCGGATAATGCTGCGAAAAGAAGCGTATTTTTATGTAACATAATGCGACCAATCATCGTAATGAATGTGAGAATTGTGATATTATAACATTCTATAACTTCTGCAAGACTAAAATTGATATGACGACTTTGGTTTCACTGGAAAATGTCTCGGTCTCTTATGGTCAACGCCGCGTCCTCTCTGACGTATCGCTTGAACTTCGACCCGGTAAAATATTGACGCTTCTCGGCCCAAATGGTGCCGGGAAATCTACGCTGGTGCGCGTTGTATTAGGGCTGGTAGAGGCTGATGAGGGAGTTATCAAGCGTAATGGTCGATTGCGGATTGGCTATGTGCCGCAAAAACTGTACCTCGATACGACGCTTCCGCTGACGGTAAGTCGGTTTATGCGCCTACGTCCCGGCACCAAAAAAGAAGATATCCTTCCGGCACTGAAGCGTGTTCAGGCCGGACATCTGATGAATGCGCCGATGCAAAAACTCTCTGGCGGGGAGACACAACGCGTCCTGTTGGCCCGTGCTTTATTGAATAAACCTCAGCTACTGGTGCTTGATGAGCCAACCCAGGGCGTGGATGTCAATGGGCAGGTCGCACTGTACGATCTTATCGATCAGTTGCGACGTGAACTGGATTGCGCCGTACTAATGGTTTCTCATGACCTGCATCTGGTGATGGCAAAAACCGATGAGGTACTGTGCCTGAACCATCATATTTGTTGTTCTGGTGCGCCGGAAGTGGTTTCCATGCACCCGGAATTCATCTCAATGTTTGGACAACGCGGTGCCGAACAACTCGGAATTTACCGTCATAATCATAATCACCGCCACGATTTACAGGGTCGTATCGTCTTACGCCGGGGAAATGGTCACTCATGATTGAATTGTTATTACCCGGTTGGTTAGCCGGGATCATGCTGGCCTGTGCCGCTGGCCCGCTCGGCTCGTTTGTGGTCTGGCGTCGAATGTCTTATTTCGGTGATACGCTGGCCCACGCTTCGCTACTGGGGGTCGCCTTTGGCCTGCTGCTGGATGTAAACCCTTTCTATGCGGTCATCGTCGTCACCTTGTTGCTGGCAGGCGGTCTGGTATGGCTGGAAAAGCGCCCTCACCTTGCGATCGATACTTTATTGGGCATTATGGCCCACAGTGCGCTGTCATTAGGGCTGGTTGTCGTCAGCCTGATGTCCAACATCCGTGTAGATCTGATGGCCTATCTGTTTGGTGATTTGCTCGCCGTGACGCCAGAAGATCTTATCTCCATCGCCATTGGGGTGGTTATCGTTCTGGCGATTTTGTTCTGGCAGTGGCGCAACCTGCTGTCGATGACCATCAGTCCGGATCTGGCATTTGTGGATGGCGTGAAGCTGCAACGCGTTAAGCTTCTGCTGATGCTGGTCACAGCATTAACTATTGGTGTGGCGATGAAATTTGTCGGGGCGTTAATTATCACCTCGCTGCTTATTATCCCTGCGGCAACCGCCCGTCGCTTTGCCCGTACGCCAGAACAGATGGCAGGGGTTGCCGTTGGTGTGGGAATGATAGCGGTTACAGGCGGGCTGACCTTCTCGGCCTTCTATGACACCCCGGCAGGTCCTTCCGTGGTGCTGTGTGCTGCGCTGCTGTTTATCTTCAGCATGATGAAAAAACAGGCGAGCTAATGCGTATTTTAGCCGGATGGAGGCTATCACCTTATCCGGCTTTTTATTTCATGAACGACCCATCCTGAATAACATTGCCACATACCACTCGATCCAGTCGTTAGCGTGTTTCATCGTCCAGTTCCATTTAACCTTGATCAGTTCCTGGACGAACCACTGTGTGGTGACAGTCTTCCGGGCATTCGGTTCTCCATGTATCTAAGCATGCCAGGCCATTTCAATATCGCTACATCGTGGCATCATTACTCGCACTAACGAACATTAACCTGTGAGACGCAATCATACTCTTGTTTACACCGTGGTTGCAGCAACTCTCATTTCTGCTCACTATCAATTGGCCAGCCTAGTCATCTTTAATGATGTCCGTTATTACTCCAAATATCATGGAAGGAATACTGTTTTATTTAATTCAGCAACCTATGGTTATCATATATTATAAAAAACAGACAGTTGCAAAGTAAATAATACCGCCATGTATTATTTATCATTAAATAATACATTGTGCTAACCTGTTATTTGGTATATCCGTTGAAATCCTCAAAAATTCGATAAGTGCAACCCATTGTTTTTCATTTTAAATATCACATGATGCTTCCCGCCTCATGTTGATACTGATAGAATGCCTCCATATGACAGACATAATAAATATGTATTCAACATTTTAGTAGTTATTGGATAGGTATAAAACACGGGTTGTATGAAAATGAATTCATCTATTACCATAGTTACAGCGTTTTTCGATATAGGACGAGGAGACTGGACGAGTAATAAAGGTTTCTCTCCTCATTTAGAGAGAACATCTGATACCTATATTCAGTATTTTAAAAACCTGTCTGAATTAGATAATGATATGGTCATTTTTACATCCAGTGAACTTAAACCCAAAGTTGAAAAAATTAGACACGGGAAAAACACTGTTGTAGTGGCTTTAGATATTAATAAAAAATTTCGACATATTAAAAAAATAATTTCGCAGATTCAAAAAGATGTCGAATTCATAAGCAAGCTTGAAACTCGCCAGTTGATTAATCCCGAATACTGGTCCCCAGACTATGCACTGGTTTGCAATCTGAAAACATATTTTGTCAACAGAGCTATAGAGTTAAATCTTGTAAATAATGATATGGTTGCATGGGTTGACTTTGGTTACTGCCGTAGTGCAGAAGTAACCAGAGGGTTATCTCGATGGGATTATCCTTTCGACCGAAACAAAGTTAATTTCTTTACAGTTAAAAAAGGCCTGACAGTCAAAACTATCCATCAGGTTTTTGACCACATGATTAACAATCGCTCCTATATTATTGGTGGGGCAATCGTAGCAACACAAAAAAAATGGAAGGAATTTTACAAACTAGTTTGTCTAGTGTCAAATAAAAACCCTCAAAAATAACATAGTTGATGACGATCAGGGTATTTTTATAATGTGCTACCATTACAACCCCCAATTAATAAAACTAAATTACTTGGGTAAGAACCGCTGGTTTAATCTGTTTAAACTATTCGGAAGGAAAGATTTAATTACTTTATCAAGAAGATTAAAAGTCTCTCTAATAGGAAAATAATCTTTAGCTGATGTATGAACAATGCTGATTCTAATCAGTCTCGGCATCGTTTTACATAAGTCTGTAATATAGTCAATGGAGATTCAGGCCAGATGATGTTTTGAGCATCCTCGGGGTTGATTCGGTAAAAATACGATTGGTATCGTTCATTTTAAACGGATCATATTTACCTATCGCGGCATACGTTGCCGCGAAGTCCTTCGGGGCTGGACAGTGAACAGCAGCAACATCAAAAAAGCTGGAAATCTTCGTGCGCTCATAACAAGTGAAATACAGCTCGGTAAGTTCGACTATGCGGAACGTTTCCCGGAATCCAAAGCGCTTAAGAAGTTCATCACAACAAAAAAAATCACCACGTTTAAAGAACTAAGTGATTTTTTTACAGACACCAAAGCCTTAGAGGTATCTGGTGCAACGCTGCTACCGCTTACTTCGGTCGTAAATACGTTACAGCGTGTAATCGCAGAAAATGCCCGTCTGGTAGATATTGAGCATGCCGACATTTTGCATTACCGAAAGGAGTGACTGACCGGGACAATTATTAACCCGGCAATGCCGAATCTGGCCAGACAGGGCCGCGCGCCCTCAACAGTCAATAAACAGAAGGCAGTTTTATCAGAAATGCTTAAGCTCGCAAACCGAAGCCAGTTTATATTGCATGCTCCTTATGAAGGAGTGTCGCGACTCAAGTTATCTAAAAATGGACCCGACCCACTTTTAATTCATGAGTACCAGGTACTGATAGCCGCCCTTCCCCGTAGCCAGGCATTAATCATCATTGTTGCCGTACATACAAGGATGAGGCCAGGCGAGATATGCGCCCTCGCATGGGAAGATATTGTTTAATTTCATAGCGCTGCTTTCAATCTTCAAAATCAGCGTTAAACTATTTATACCGTTATTTTAGGGAGAAACGATGATGCGCGTACTGGTTGTCGAGGATAATGCTTTATTACGCCACCACCTCAAGGTTCAGTTACAGGATTTAGGGCATCAGGTGGATGATGCAGAAGATGCGAAGGAAGCGGACTATTATCTGAATGAACATCTGCCGGATATCGCGATCGTTGATTTAGGACTCCCCGATGAAGACGGTTTGTCATTGATCCGCCGTTGGCGTAGCAATGAGGTTTCGTTGCCGATTCTGGTGTTAACCGCGCGTGAAGGCTGGCAGGACAAGGTGGAAGTACTCAGCGCCGGAGCCGACGATTACGTCACAAAACCGTTTCATATCGAAGAGGTGGCAGCGCGCATGCAGGCACTTATGCGTCGCAACAGCGGTCTGGCATCGCAGATTATCTCTCTTCCTCCTTTCCAGGTGGACCTCTCTCGACGCGAGTTATCCGTCAATGATGAAGTTATCAAGCTCACGGCGTTCGAATACACCATTATGGAAACACTTATCCGTAATAACGGCAAAGTGGTCAGTAAAGATTCGCTCATGTTACAGCTTTACCCGGATGCCGAGCTGCGTGAAAGCCACACCATTGATGTTCTGATGGGGCGTCTGCGTAAAAAAATACAGGCGCAATACCCGGATGATGTCATCACCACCGTGCGTGGCCAGGGATATCTGTTTGAACTGCGCGAATGAATAAATTATTGCGTCATTTATTCCCGTTATCACTGCGGTTGCGCTTTTTACTGGCAACCGCGGGCGTGGTATTGGTGCTTTCGCTGGCCTACGGCATGGTTGCCCTGGTGGGTTACAGCGTCAGCTTTGATAAAACAACGTTCCGCCTGCTGCGGGGTGAAAGTAACCTGTTCTATACCCTGGCAAAATGGGAGAACGGTAAGATAAACGTCGAGCTGCCCGAGAATCTCGATATGCAAAGCCCAACAATGTCGCTGATCTATAACGAAGACGGTGAGTTGTTGTGGGCGCAGCGCAATGTTCCCTGGCTGACGCACAGTATCCAACCGGAATGGCTAAAAGCGAACGGTTTTCATGAGATTGAAGCCAATGTAGATGCCACCAGCACCTTACTGGGCGAAGATCATTCCGCTCAGCAGCAGCTAAAAGAAGTCAGAGAAGATGATGACGATGCCGAAATGACCCACTCGGTCGCCGTGAACGTCTACCCCGCCACTGCCAGAATGCCACAGTTGACCATAGTGGTTGTCGATACCATTCCTATTGAGCTAAAGCGCTCGTATATGGTATGGAGTTGGTTTATTTATGTGCTGGTCGCCAATCTGTTGCTGGTCATTCCGCTGTTATGGGTAGCCGCCTGGTGGAGTCTGCGGCCCATCGAATCGCTGGCGCGTGAAGTCCGTGAGCTTGAGGAACATCATCGAGAGATGTTAAACCCCGCCACCACGCGCGAACTGACCAGCCTGGTCCGCAATCTTAATCGACTTTTAAAAAGCGAACGCGAGCGCTACGACAAATACCGTACGACGTTAACAGACCTCACCCATAGCCTGAAAACACCGCTGGCGGTATTACAGAGTACGCTCCGCTCGATGCGTAATGAAAAAATGAACGTAAGCGACGCGGAACCCATCATGCTGGAACAAATCAGCCGTATTTCCCAGCAGATTGGCTATTACCTGCATCGCGCCAGCATGCGTGGCAGCAGCGTGCTGCTTAGCCGCGAACTGCATCCGGTCGCGCCGTTGCTGGATAAACTCACCTCGGCGCTAAATAAGGTGTATCAGCGTAAAGGCGTGAACATAAATCTCGATATCTCACCCGAAATCAGTTTTGTGGGCGAACAGAACGATTTTGTTGAAGTGATGGGCAACGTGCTGGATAACGCATGTAAATATTGTCTGGAGTTTGTCGAGATTTCAGCGCATCTGTCCGAAGATCAGCTACACATTCTGGTTGAAGATGATGGTCCAGGTATTCCGCAAAGCAAACGGGAAGTGGTGTTTGACCGTGGACAACGTGTCGATACGTTACGACCAGGGCAAGGCGTTGGACTGGCGGTGGCGCGAGAAATCACCGAACAGTATGACGGGCAGATTATTGCAGGCGATAGCCTGCTGGGTGGCGCGCGCATGGAAGTTATTTTTGGCCGCCAGCAGCCGGGGCAAAAAGACGAGTAATCGCCGCATGTAATAAATATGTACTGATTTCCCGCTTGCGGTTAAGTATCCGTTATAATCGGTTGCAGATACCAGCCTGCGGGATGCTCATTATGGAATACCAACTCACACTTAACTGGCCCGATTTTCTTGAACGCCACTGGCAGAAACGCCCGGTGGTCTTAAAACGCGGGTTTAACAACTTTATTGATCCACTCTCTCCTGACGAACTGGCTGGACTGGCAATGGAAAGCGAAGTCGACAGCCGACTCGTCAGCCACCAGGACGGTAAATGGCAGGTTAGCCACGGTCCGTTCGAAAGCTATGATCATCTCGGCGAGAACAACTGGTCGCTGCTGGTACAGGCGGTCAATCACTGGCATGAGCCAACCGCCGCGCTGATGCGCCCGTTTCGCGAACTGCCGGACTGGCGGATTGACGATCTGATGATCTCCTTCTCTGTCCCCGGCGGCGGCGTTGGCCCACATCTTGATCAGTACGATGTGTTTATCATTCAGGGAACCGGTCGACGTCGCTGGCGCGTGGGCGAAAAACTGCAGTTGAAGCAGCACTGCCCTCACCCGGACCTGCTGCAGGTCGCCCCGTTTGAAGCCATCATCGATGAAGAGCTGGAACCCGGCGATATCCTGTACATTCCACCAGGATTCCCGCACGAAGGCTATGCGCTGGAAAACGCCATGAACTATTCGGTCGGTTTCCGCGCGCCGAATACTCGCGAACTGATCAGCGGGTTCGCCGATTACGTTTTGCAACGTGAGCTGGGCAGCACGTATTACAGCGATCCTGACCTGCCGCCGCGCGATCATCCGGCTGACGTTCTGCCGCAGGAAATGGACAAGCTGCGTGAAATGATGCTTGGACTGATTAATCAGCCGGAACATTTCCAGCAGTGGTTTGGCGAGTTTATATCTCAGTCTCGTCATGAGCTGGATATTGCTCCACCGGAGCCGCCGTATCAGCCAGACGAAATTTACGATGCCCTGAAGCAAGGGGATGTGTTAGTGCGTCTGGGCGGATTGCGCGTATTGCGCATTGGCGATGACGTCTACGCCAACGGTGAGAAAATTGATTCACCGCATCGCCCTGCCCTGGAAGCACTTGCCAGCCATATTGTTCTGACGGCCGAGAACTTTGAGGATGCGCTGGAAGATCCGTCTTTCCTTGCCATGCTTGCCGCACTGGTTAACAGCGGATACTGGTTCTTCGAAGGATAATACGAACGTTGCCTGATGCGACGCTAGCGCGTCCTATCAGGCCTTTTGGAGTGAAATACTGTAGGCCGGATAAGCAAAGCGCTATCCGGCATCTATCGATAAATTTACTGCTGCTTTGCGGTTAACTCCGCAATACGTACAATCACCCGCACCGCTTTTTCCATTCCTTCCAGAGTTACAAACTCATGTTTACCATGATAGTTGTAGCCTCCGGTGAACAGATTCGGACACGGTAATCCCATAAACGACAGCTGCGCGCCGTCGGTGCCGCCACGAATAGGTTTCAGCACCGGCTCAATATCGCAATCGCGCATCGCCTTCTGGGCGATATCCAGCACATGCGGATGCTCAATCACTTTTTCGCGCATATTGTAGTAGCTGTCTTCAATCACCAGTTCGATATAGCAATCCGGGTGTAACCCTTTGCCGACCTTTTTGGCGATCTCCATGATCTTGCGTTTGCGCGCTTCAAACTGCTTGCGGTCAAAATCACGGATGATGTAGTGCATATCCGCCCGATCGACCGTCCCTTTCATGCTCGCCAGATGATAAAAGCCTTCGTAGCCTTCCGTCGTTTCCGGGCTTTCGTCTGCCGGAACCTCAGCATGAATACGAGCAGCCAGCGACAGCGCATTCACCATCACCCCTTTTGCGGTACCGGGATGGACATTGTTGCCGACAATTTTGATATTAACCGACGCGGCGTTGAAGTTTTCAAATTCCAGCTCTCCCACGCCACCGCCGTCAACGGTATAGGCCCACTGCGCATCAAATGCCGCAACGTCAAAATGCTTCGCCCCTTTACCAACCTCTTCGTCCGGCGTAAAGGCCACGCGGATATCACCGTGCGGAATATCTTTTTGGATGAGCACCGCCAGCGCGGTCATGATTTCCGCCACGCCAGCTTTATCATCCGCGCCCAGCAGCGTTTTACCGTCTGTGGTGATCAGCGTCTGACCCAGAAGTTGATGCAGCACCGGGAACATCACCGGCGACAGAACTTCATCACCAATGCCTAACGCAATATCGCCGCCGCGATAGTTTTCAACGATTTGCGGATTAACGTTTTTACCGCTGAAATCCGGTGAGGTATCCACATGGGAAATAAAGCCGATCGCGGGAATATTGCCAGCAACGTTAGCGGGCAACGTGGCCATCAGCGTCCCCTTTTCGCTCAGTGAAATGTTAACCAGCCCCATCTCTTCGAGCTGTTGTTTGAGCAGTTGTAATAACTTCCACTGTCCTTCGGTGCTGGGTACCTGCCGCACGCCCGATTTTGATTGGGTGTCCAGCGACACGTAGTGTAAAAAACGCTCAAGTAGTTTATCCATGCAGTCACCCTCACTTTTTGTGACAACATTATCAATAAGCAACAAAAGACAAATATTGCGTCAGGTCACTTTTATCCCCGCAAGTGAGAATATTTCGCCCTGACATCCCCTCTGACTATAGGGCTAAGTCAGTAATTCGCAACAAGGATTGGCGATTACCATGGTTTGCCGTAGAATAACGGCCCTCATTAAGAGTCATCAAGGTGGTTAACCACGAACCCCGCAGCGGTCAGCCATCCGTTGCGTTTACATGGGACAGAGTAAAAAATTGAATAAACAACCGCGTTCGCTTTCTCCACTGGTGCAATTAGCGGGAATTCGCAAAAGTTTCGATGGCAAAGAGGTGATTTCCAGCCTAGATTTGACCATCAATAATGGCGAGTTTCTCACGCTGCTTGGCCCCTCTGGCTGCGGTAAAACAACCGTTCTTCGCCTGATTGCCGGTCTGGAAACGGTTGATTCCGGTCATATCATGTTGGACAACCAGGACATCACTCACGTTCCTGCGGAAAACCGCTACGTGAACACCGTCTTCCAAAGCTATGCGTTATTTCCCCACATGACCGTTTTTGAGAATGTGGCCTTTGGCTTACGCATGCAAAAAACGCCCGCAGCCGACATTCCTCCCCGCGTTACCGAAGCTCTGCGCATGGTGCAGCTGGAAGAGTTCGCCCAGCGAAAACCGCATCAACTCTCCGGTGGACAGCAGCAGCGCGTAGCGATTGCCCGAGCGGTGGTCAATAAACCCCGTTTACTCCTGTTAGACGAATCTCTCTCTGCGCTGGACTACAAACTGCGCAAGCAGATGCAGAACGAACTGAAAGCGCTGCAACGTAAGCTTGGTATCACCTTTGTCTTTGTCACTCACGATCAGGAAGAGGCGCTGACCATGTCAGACCGTATCGTGGTGATGCGCGATGGCAAGATTGAGCAGGACGGTACGCCGCGCGAAATCTACGAAGAGCCGAAAAATCTGTTCGTCGCCGGGTTTATCGGTGAGATCAATATGTTTAACGCGACGGTGATAGAACGTCTGGACGAACAGCGCGTTCGTGCTAACGTTGAAGGTCGCGAGTGCAATATTTATGTCAACTTCGCGGTGATTCCCGGGCAGAAGCTGCACGTCCTGTTACGCCCTGAAGATCTGCGCGTTGATGAAATCAACGACGACAATCATATTGAAGGCCTGATCGGCTACGTGCGTGAACGCAACTACAAGGGCATGACGCTGGAGTCGGTTGTGGAACTGGAAAATGGCAAGATGGTGATGGTCAGTGAATTCTTCAACGAAGACGATCCTGACTTTGACCACTCTCTCGACCAGAAAATGGCGATTAACTGGGTAGAAAGCTGGGAGGTCGTACTGGCTGATGAAGAACACAAGTAAATTCCAGAGTGTGGTGATCGTCACCATTGTCGGTTGGCTTGTGTTATTTGTCTTTCTGCCCAACCTGATGATCATCGGCACCAGCTTTTTGACCCGCGACGATGCCAATTTCGTCAAAATGGTCTTTACGCTGGAAAACTATACACGCCTGCTCGATCCGCTCTATTTTGAGGTACTGGTTCACTCCCTCAATATGGCGCTGATTGCCACGCTCGCCTGTCTGGTGCTCGGCTATCCGTTTGCCTGGTTTTTGGTGAAACTGCCGGAAAAAGTGCGTCCATTGCTGCTGTTCCTGCTGATTGTTCCGTTCTGGACCAACTCGCTTATTCGCATCTACGGACTCAAAATATTCCTCAGTACCAAGGGCTACCTCAACGAATTTCTGTTGTGGCTCGGCGTTATCGATACCCCCATTCGCATCATGTTTACCCCCAGCGCGGTGATTATCGGCCTGGTGTACATCCTGCTGCCGTTTATGGTGATGCCGCTCTATTCCAGCATTGAAAAGCTCGATAAACCGCTGCTGGAAGCCGCGCGCGATTTGGGCGCCAGTAAACTTCAGACCTTCACCCGCATCATTATTCCGTTAACGATGCCGGGAATTATCGCCGGATGCCTGCTGGTTATGCTGCCCGCAATGGGGCTGTTTTACGTTTCCGATTTAATGGGCGGGGCGAAAAACCTGCTGATTGGCAACGTGATTAAAGTTCAGTTCCTGAACATCCGCGATTGGCCGTTCGGTGCTGCCACCAGCATTACGCTGACCATCGTCATGGGTCTGATGCTGCTGATCTACTGGCGCGCCTCCCGCTTGCTGAACAAGAAGGTTAGCGACATTGATAGTTAACCGATATTACCTATAAAGTTAAAATGATCATGGCATGCAGTTTACCCTCAAGTAAACTGCATGCCAGGTCACGAACGGGGATAAGATTTGTAAAATCAGAAAGGAATTGTAAACCCGCAAAAATATGCCGTCATGATAAGCATGAATTTATTATCGATATTCAAGAAATTGTCTTCTGGATTCATCATCTTCAAGGTACTCAAATGAGAGAAGGCGAATTTTGGTAAGGTTATAAAACCACTCGCAATCGTTTCGTTGAATAATTTCGCCAGGCTTGAAACATATTCCTGATGCTTCCCGGATAATCGCATATTTACCATTATTAAACCTGGCCCTGTGGATACAGAAAGATTGACCAACCTGCCCATGACAGCTGTTCGAAAGGATATGTCCTTCAATAAAAATAGATTTTTTAGATTTCATCATCATATCCTCTCAAACTGCAGTACAGGAGCAATATTGTCATTTCCCAACATCACTCACGTTAGGTGGCAGAAGCCGATCAGCCGCCGATACACCAGCATTCTGATGGTCTGAACAACAGCCCGCAGGCAGGGCACTCCAGAACCGCATCTTTTCTTAGTTTACCTGCTTTCTGATCGGCTCTGTATGCGCATACCGGGCAGGCAACATGCACCGGTCTTTCTTTAAAGTGCCTGAGTCCTTTTGTATAAGACATAAATAATTCTCTGAGGAACACAGTAATTATTATACGCCTTAATATAAAAATAACTGGCTTAAGTTATGTTAATTTATGATTAAATCAGGATATCAGATATTGAAAATTAAACGTCTGATTTATGATATAATACCCTTCCGTGAGAAATTTATCATGAAATCAGAAGACACCCTTGACTGGTACCCGGCCCAGTTGCCACCAGTGAAAATTATTCTTGGCGAAGCCGTGCTGGCAGTCGGCAAACAGGGCCGACCTATTAATACCCGAACTTTGCTGGAATACCTTCAGGTCATGCAGGACAAGCAAAAAAAACGAGATGACAAAATCGCCATGCAGACAGCGATTGAGGTTCTCAGGGATAATCAGCGCATTAACGGCAGACGTTAATGCGCGTCCGGACTCAGTATCAGTTCTGAATAATCTCAACCGTATGGTTTTGTCCATCATCCCGCAGCGGTATTCTGTCATCAGGGAGGAGAGCACCATCCAGTGTAACGCGATATTCTGCATCGCCGCGTGAGACACTAATCTGATAATGGCTTTCGCCATATTGATAAGCCATAGAAAAAGACGGCCACCCATCCGGCAACCGGGCATGAACCGTAAGATCAGCACCGGAACGTTTTATCCCCAGTAATTCCTCGGTAAGTAAACGCCAGGCCCAGCCTGATGAACCGGTATACCAGCTCCATCCGGCACGTCCGATATGGGGAGCGACGCTGTAGACATCAGCGCTCATGACATAAGGCTCGGCTTTATAAATCCCGACTGAGTTCGCATTCAGAGTATGATTTATCGGGCTGAGCATGGACCAGAGTTGCCAGGCACGTTCGGCATTCCCCATTCGGGCAAATGCCATTACAGCCCAGATAGCGCCATGTGTATACTGCCCTCCGTTTTCCCGCACACCAGGCAGGTAACCCTGTATGTACCCCGGATTTGGACCGTGCCCATCGAAAGGCGGCGTTAATAGTTTTATCAGTCCCCCCTCGCTATTCACAAGGTGCTTATCCAGCGCCTGCATGGCCTTTGCGCACCGTCCCGGGCTAGCGGCCCCGGACAATACTGACCAGCTCTGGGCAATCGCATCAATCCGGCAGTCCTGTGAGGCTTTCGACCCCAAGGGAGTACCATCGTCAAAATATCCACGCCGGTACCATTCGCCATCCCAGGCGTGGGCTTCGAGATTGCTTTGCAGGCGCACAGCCTGTGAACGGCACATTGAGGCGACACTTTCATCCAGCCTGCGATCAGCCAGCACCGCAAACCGCTGCAAAATATCGAACAGAAAGAAGCCCAGCCAGACGCTTTCACCCCTGCCTTCGATCCCCACCCGGTTCATGCCGTCATTCCAGTCACCCGCCCCCATCAGCGGCAGACCATGCTCCCCGAACTGTTGTCCATACTTAATGGCTTTGACGCAGTGTAACCAGAGTGTCTCTTCGGTACCGCTGATCACCGGCGTATCATAGGCAGACTCTTCACCAGGCTGAAGCGGACGTCCCTCCAGATAAGGAATACGTGTTTCCAGTACATCCATATCCCCCGTCGTTTCAACATAGTGGCAAACGGCAAGCGGAAGCCACAGATAGTCATCGGAACAGCGCGTGCGCACCCCGTTGCCGTGTGGCGGGTGCCACCAGTGCTGTACATCACCCTCAATAAATTGCCGTGATGCACACAGGATTATCTGTTCTCTCATCCGGTTCGGATCAGCATGACTCAGCGCCAGCGTATCCTGCAGTTGATCGCGAAAACCAAATGCGCCGCCGGACTGGTAGTAACCGCTGCGAGCCATCAGGCGACAGGCTACCGTCTGGTACAATAGCCAGCCATTCACCAGTAAATTTACCGATGTGTCGGGGGTGTTAACCACAATTTTATCAAGCACATTGTGCCAGTGGCTGTGAACCCGGTTCAGCTCCTCGCGGACCGTCTCCTCATTCATATAACGGGCAAGCGTCTCCTGAGCTCGAATATGATTCTCCTCTGCGCCGAGGATAAAAATAAACGTCCTCTGATCGCCATCAATTAATGTAACCGCCGATTGTACTGCCCCGCAGGGATCCAGACCGGCGCCCGTTTTACCTGAAAGCCTGCGTAGCTTCATGACCGACGGGGCGTGCAGAGAACCATTACGACCGATAAACTCCCGGCGGTCCCCGGTCAACGAACAGTCATTACCGCTGACGGCAAAAAAGGCAGTACGACCGCTACCGTTATCACCATAAAAGTTGTTCGCCAGCACTCCGCAGCCGCCAGGCGGTCTGGTCGCATGAGTCACAATGTGAGGGGCTGAGCAAGTTCGTGTTCCTCCGAGCGTCCACTCCACATAGCCGGTGACGGAAAGTTTTCGTGTCCGCCCCGAAGAGTTACTGAGCGTCAGGAGCGCTAGCTTAACCGGTGCCTCTTCGGCAACCAGGACCGTCAGCTCGCTGTCTATACCATTCTCTCGATGGGCAAACACGCTGTAACCGAAACCATGGCGGGTCAGGTAATCACCATGTCCGCGAACAGGTAAAGCCGTCGGTGACCAACACTCACCGCTCTCTTCATCGCGCAGATAAAACGCCTCACCGCTGCGATCGCTCACCGGATCGTTCTCCCACGGTGTCAACCGGTATTCATGTGCATTCTCATACCAGGAGTAGGCCTGTCCCGCCTCTGAAATCACAGTGCCAAAACGGGCATTTGCCAATACGTTTGACCAGGGAGCCGGTGTCTGCGCATCTTCCCGCAGGACAATCTGATATTCCCGACCATCCTGAGAAAATCCACCGTAACCATTGAAATGGCATAACTGACTGATATCGGGACTCCAGTCCGTATGTTGATTACGCTCGCGTACAGCCCGTGGAATGAGTGCTCTGGCCTGAGGTTTAAGGGTGTGAGTACGCTGATTAAGCTGCTCATTAATACTGCCTGTGCGGTCATCAAGATAAAGACAGGCCACGCTCATCAAAAGCAGCTTATCCTCAGCAGAGAGATGCTCGCCATTACGAACAAAAATACCGCCCGTTTTGTCCAGCAGACTGGCTTCAGACCCGGCATAAATTAAGTCCATAATCTGATTTTGTAAGCCCTGCTGGTAGCCGCCGGGGCTGTTATTCAGGATAACCAAATCAACATCCAGTCCTTTCTGTCTCCAGTAACGGTGCGCCTGAATCAGTGTGGTCACTGAGGCAATACTTTCCTCGCTGGTAATACTGAGAAGCACTATCGGCAGATCGCCTGAAATTGCCCAGCCCCACAGACCGGACTGACCACGCCGGTTGCGGCTGATCGCCTGGCCTTCGGCGCGCAGCTCCTGGACAGGGTAAAGCACCGCGCTGGCAAGACGATTAAACAAAGTGGCATCATCTTCACTGGCGTTCATCTGGCGTAATACCACCAGACTGTGAGACCAGGCCAGTTCAAAGACGCGATCAGCGATAGGGTAATCGCGGTATTTTTCCAGCAACGCCAGACTCTGCTGGCGGGTCTCGCTGATGCCATAAATGATATCAATCGTGACCGGCTGCCCCGGCTGCAGGGTGATGGCGTGGCGTATTGCCAAGATCGGATCCAGCACTGACCCCGACGTGTTGCTGAGCGCCCCGCCTGCCTTTATTGCCTGGGCATCAGCAGGGTTTCTGCCACGACCAAGAAATTTTGCCCTGTCTGTTTCAAACGAAACGTTATGACGGTTATCGCCATGCACCACCATCATGTGAAACAGGCAGGGACTCGCTTCACCCGGTGAACGCGGGCGCCGGTGGCAAAGAATAGCGTCACGCTCAGGATCCAGTTCCGTCTGAATAAACAAATTGCTAAATGCCGGGTGTGCCAGATCGCTGGCTTCAGGTGCCAGTACTACTTCGGCATAGGTTGTCAGTTCCAGAGAGCGAGGCTGGCGACCACGATGAATCAGTGTGAGTCGTCGCAACTCAATATCATCCTCCGGGGAGATCACAACCTGAGTTTTGACGCTGAGCCCATCGAAAGTACGTCTGAATTCAGCACTCGCATCGGTGAATATCACTTCCTCGTCATGCCCGCTGGTGTGGGCTGTCGGTTGCCAGGTATTGCTCGACACATTCCCCGTCTGTATATCGCGGATATAGCAGAATGCTCCCCAGTTATCGCGGGTGGTATCACTGCGCCAGCGCGTGAGCGCAATATTATTCCAGCGACTATAGCCGCCGCCGCCCGTGGTCAACATCAGATGATAATGGTTGTTGGACAGCAGTTGAATATCCGGGGCCGGCGTGTCCACGCCATAGAAAATACGGGGTTCATAGCGAACGGGTTTGACCCTGCCCTCATGAGATTCAAAATGACGGCGCGGACTATACAGATCGACCGCATCCGGCACGCGTTCCTGTAATAGCAGGCTCGCAGACCGGAAGACCGTACTGGACATGAAGCGTTCAGTCATCGGGGCGTCAAGTAGCACATGAGCCAGCGCCTGAAATGCCATGCCCTGGTGATGCGCCATCCAGGACTGAACCACCGCATAGAGCTGACCGGTTGCGAGGCGTGAGGGAGTATAGTCCAGCGCTTCATAAAAACCGTATTCACCATGTGCGCCATTTTTTTGCAGCCTGATCAGGTTCTCACAGGCTTTCTGTGGGGAGACCATCAACGCCAGCAGTGTGGCGTAAGGGGCGACTACCATGTCATCGGCAAGCCCCCTGCGCAGGCCGAGACCCGGCACACCAAATGCCTGATATTGATAATTATGCTGAACATCAAAAGCATGATAACCAGACTCTGAAACGCCCCACGGTACTCCGCGTTCTTTCCCCCAATGAATCTGGCGCATTACCGCCGACTGACTCATTTCATCGAGCAGGCTGCCAGGCCAGGTGGGCATTACCAGATTCGGCATCAGGTATTCAAACATTGACCCGCTCCATGACATCAGGGCGGTTTCATTGTCAATGGTGGTGAACAGTCGCCCCAGCGCGTACCAGCTTTTAAGAGGTAGCTGATTAGTGGCAATGGCAAGAAAGCTGGTCAGGCGGATTTCAGACGGCAGAAGATCGTAGTGGCTCTTGTCAGGCATATTCGTGTCACAGTTATAGCCAACACTGAGCAGACTGGTTGCTTCGCTGTACAGAAAGGCGAAATCCATCCGGGCATGCTCATCCAGCCGTTGTTCAAGTTCAGTGATAATATTGAGTCGCATCCGTGCCTGCTCCGTCGCTGACGCCGGGGGGGTTCCTACACCAGTAAATGTTGCGCGCGCAAGCTCGCATAAAGTCGGCAGCGTCTGTTCGTTCCAGGATGCAGGTAACCAACCAAGCAGCAGCGACCACTCATGGCAAAGCTGAACCAGTTGATGCTCCAGATGTCCTGCCCAACGCATCTGAAGAGGAGATCCCTGATGGCATAGCGTGTTCAGGTGATTGCACTGGGTGCGCATATTTTTCAGCTCGCTGAAAAATGTCTGCGGAGAGAGCGACACCGCGCTCAGGCAGTGTTTTCGCAGCAACCGCAAGCTGTCAGGCGGGTTATGACCCCACTGTTTTTCCAGAATATCCAGCGTATCGTTGAGTCCTGCCAGTATCTGTTGGCTGTTTAGAACTGGCTGATGACGCATGGCGGACAGCCCTGCACGCAGTGTCAACAAATGCCCTGCCATGTTGCCGCTGTCAACGCTTGAGATATAGCGTGGGCTGAGGGGGGCCAGCGTACGAGTGTCATACCAGTTGTAGAGATGGCCCCGGTAGTGCTCCATTTTATCCATTGTGTCGAGCGTGAGCGATACGCGCCGGAGCACTTCCCCGCCGGGCAGGTAGCCAAAGTCCCATGCCGTCAGGTTAGCCATGAGGGAAAGGCCAATATTGGTAGGAGAAGTTCGATGGGCCACCGTCGGCTGCGGTATTTCCTGGTAGTTATCAGGCGGAAGCCAGTTCTCTTTTTCTGTGGCAAAGGTTTCAAAAAACGCCCAGATTTCACGGCTTGTCTGGCGCAACAGCTGTTTTTGTTCCGGATTGGGCGAAAACACCTTACGCGCAGGCTGACGACTCAGCCAGCTCATCAGCAGCGGCGCCACACACCATAACAAACCGATCGGCAACGCAATCCCCAGCAGTTGTGGAGCAAATTGTCCGGTCAGTGTTATCAGCATCACACCACATGCAACATTCAGCCACATCGCCTGATAAAAACGCGCGACAGTGGGTCCGGCCTGATTGCTGTCCTGGCTGTGGCTGACCCACTGGCTGAGGTGACGCCTACTGATCCCCAATCGCCATAACGTCACGGCGATCGCTTTTAGCGAATATCCGGCTTCGTGCGGCAGTATCGCAAAATTAAGGCCGATACCTGACAAACGCTTCAGCGCGCCCGCCCCTACCAGTAACAGATGCGGCTTCAGGCGGCGACGCAGAGGTTTATGCAGCAGGTCATGGGTGATGCAGAGGATGGTTGGCAACAGCCATATCAGCGACAGTACGCCCAGCCAGTAAACCGGATTAGGTACCCCTAGCAGGGTGAAGAACAGCAATACCAGTAATGAGGGGGCGACCAGACTGCGACGCAGATTATCGAGTAATTTCCAGTAAGAAAGCGCGGTCAGCGGATTCCTGGTCCGAGTTCCATCGGCTCTTCTGACACGTGGTTTCAGCCAGTTAAGCAGTTGCCAGTCACCCCGGATCCAGCGTGAACGGCGTGCAACATCCGACAGATAATTATTCGGGTACTGTTCATAGAGTAACACCTCACTCAGCAGACCCGAACGTGCATAGCATCCTTCGAGTAGATCATGGCTGAGAACCAAGTTTTCCGGGCAGGTGTTGGCAGTGGCCTGCATAAAAATGTCAACATCGTAAATCCCTTTCCCCACGAACGATCCTTCCCCAAAAAGGTCCTGATAGATATCCGAAGACATCATCGAATAGGGATTATTGCCCGGTATGCTGCTGCGCATGGCGGCGTAACGTCCCTGACCGTTGCGTGGTATCTCCTCCGCAAGGCCGGGTTGTAAAATGCCAAATCCTTTGACAACCCTCTGGCGTACCGGATCATACTCTGGCGTATTCAGCGGATGCGCCATCGTCGCGACCAGTTTGTGCGCCGTATCGCGCGGCAGCACCGTATCACTGTCCAGGGTAATGACGTATTTAATGTGGCCCGGTAAAAGGTTAGCAGGCATGTCTGCAACGCTGACGAATTGTGTCCCCGGATAGCGCAACCAGCTGTTCAGTAACGCCAGTTTTCCCCGCTTGCGTTCATAGCCCATCCACGTTCCTTCCGCAGGGTTCCATTCAGGCTGGCGGTGTAGCAGGTAAAAATGCGGACGGCTGGAGGGATAGCGGCGATTCAGCGCCTGCGTATCAGCGATCGCCTGTCTGAGCAGCATCTGGCTTTCCGGCGAGGGTTCATTTGCAGAATCAGCGAAATCAGTGAGCAGCGCAAACCTGAGATTTTCGTTTTCATTCCCCAGCCAGCAGACTTCAAGACTGGTGAGGAGTTGGCTGAAACTTGCGTGGCTGGTCAGCATGCAGGGGATGACTAACAGAGTGGCGCTGTCAGGGGGAATGCCGGTTGAGAAATCCATCCGCGGCAAGGGGCGAGGAACGCGAAAACGGGTGGTGGCGTCACTGAGTAAATCGCTCATTAACTGAGTTACAGCGATAATCAGAGGGAATATCACCGCGATCAACAGCCAGTCTGCGCCCTGCATGGCTGTTTCGTGCAAAATTGCCGCGGTCGTTGCGGTTGTCAACAACGCCAGGCTTCCAAGCCATGACAGCAGGGTTATTCTGTTGAAACTGTGCCGCAGGCGCATGAGCGTTGAGGTGTCAGCTAACAGATGAATTTCCAGCGCCTGCCGACCTTCGCCTGCGAGATAATAACCAACATGATATTCCAGTGTATCGGGAGCACTGTTTCCTGAAAGCGTCAGCACCCTGCCAGCAACTTCAGGCTCGCTGAGACCACTGTCTCTGGCCAGGACCTCAACAACGTGCCGGTAATGATCCCGGGTATTGAAGTGCATCCGAGGATAGATACCGGCAGGATCATTACGTAATGCCTGTTCGACGACACTTATCGTTTCGGCGAAATCAGCCCAATCCGTTTCACTCAGTAATCGCAGACCCGCGATGCTGTTACTGACAGATAGCTGGCTGGCGGCAAGCTGTTGATTGAAATTATGTATGAGAACGTCGGTGGTGATCCCCTGTTCCCGAAGGCACTGATCAACCCAGGTCAGAGGTAACGACAGCGCATTGCCATGCCCCTGCAGACGCCGCACCAGCTCTGCGACAAACGCACTGGTTAACGTAGGTCGGGAGCGTGCCATATCGGCAACCACCATGATTAAATCGCCAGGGGCATTCTCTGCACATCCGAAAATCTTTGTTATCCACATATCAGCCAGCGTTCTGTCCTGCTGCGCTTTGATCACTTCGATACTGATACGACGAAGATTTTCAATCAGCGCCAGGCGCAGCATTCCCGGTAACGCCCAGACTTCACCTAATGTCAGCGGGGTCACCTGTTGATAGGCGGTGAGATAGCTGGTCAGGCTGGCGGCATCCCAGCGCCCGTCACCGTGAGCAATGGCCTCTGATGCAATATTGTAAATTCGTGGGCAATTCAGCGGCGACATCAGCGACGGGAGACCTTTACCAAAGCTTTTCGGCAAGTGCTGGCGGACAGTGCGGATTTGTTCCTCAATCAGATAATAATTGTCCAGCAACCACTCCCCGGCAGGCATGATGCTGGTCTTTTTACCCGCGTTAAGCTCATAACAGCTTTGGGTAATGATGGCCTCATTCTCGCCGAGTCTTTTTAGAAGATAATAAGGATGTTTATCCGGCGATAATTTATGGGTCCGTGCGAGCTTCTGACCGTAGCGTTCCATCTGGGCGGTCGAAAAGAGTTCTGACTGCAGCGTGCTTTCACCGGCAGGATCGTTCGCCGAAAACGTTACGCCTTCGGTAGCATTCATCGGAATATGGGAGCGGTTAAACCACGCCCTGGGGTTCATTTTCATAGCATTGCTCTGATGCAGAGTTAGCATGCAGGAGCAGTTGCGAAATCAGTTCAGAAACGTTCTCTCAGGATGGGCGTAAGGCATCAGGGATTTAACAGCTGCCGGGATTTGACTTAAGTATAGAACACCGGGTTTAGGTGCAACTAAGTGTCAGGGTTATCGTGGTGAAACAAACAGTGTTTTACAGCCAGGGCACAGCATTGTCTGCTTAAGGCGAATTTTAGAAATAGATTGGGATGAACGTAAGCCGCAGGCCGGGCAGATGACAGTAGTCGTCGATACGCCGCCGAGGTACTTCATTGCGTAATCGATGAGAGACATGATGATTACCCTTTCGATGAATGAGATTCACTGTACCACGTTTGGATAAAATTTAACCATTTAATTTATCTTCCTATTTTTTATCCAAAAGGGGGATATCACAGGGTAGATGACGACGTTTGCCAAGATAGATATTTGCAGCCACAGGGGCCGTTGAGACCGTTGATCCGCCACTCTTGGATATGGCTCCCTGCAGCCCGCTCTGGTATACAATCACCCGCTTCGATATTTTTTCCGGAAAATACTATGATATTTACCCTGAACTTTTCCTTTATGCCTTAGTCTAATAATCAAATCCATCTGAAATGAAGAAAATTTATGATTACCAGCCTTTCATTGGTATTTACCGTCATTACCGCTCTGTGCATTATGTTGTTTGCTGCGGTAAAAGTAGGAGTTGGGTTATCTAACAATCCCGACCGAAATGATAATTAACCCATTCGCAGGCTACTACGTCATCCCACTCCCCTCAATGTGATACACACTGACCACGAAATTTCCGACAAGTGCATTCCCTGCCCTGAGCCAGCAGTAGCCCGATAGCGCGGGCTGGCATCGGAAAAGCCCCATTAAAAAGTCAGGCCTTGTCTCTATGGTTAAAAATGAAGGTTTTGACAACATCCAAATTTTTTGACAGCAATAAAAAAGCATTACCTTTTAAGATAATGCTTTTCATTCAAGCTGGGTCTTTTAACAATTAGATCAATGTAATTTTAATATCATAGCTTTCAAGCCCAGTCATTTTTTCACGAGCAGTAAACTGGATGTCGGAAACTTCTTTTCCTGTCTTTTTTTTGAGTTCAACAATTTTTTTTGTAATGAATTCAGAAATATCCGCTTCAGTTTTTGTTTTTAACTCTTCGACGTTCATTATTTACCTCTCTTGATCTCTAACGTATCAACGCCAAGTATGTAACATTCCCCGTGGAGCACTTATAACAGCGCTGACATGTTTAAAAGATAGAATGGAAAGACTCAATAATCAAGAGGTTGCAGTACAATCTTCATACAAGAAAAGCGCAAAACATCTGCAAACCACTGGACTACTATCTCGGTAGGTAAAGAAACAATCAGATGTCACTTCAAAAGCTTCGATGCTGCCTCGAGAATCTCTTCGGAACTGACATCGCGATCAGAGGCAACATAAACTATTTTATGGTCTCCTGTCAGAGATGGAAATCCTGCTGACATCACGGACAGGTGTGCTTTTTCCCCATTGGGAAACTCACGCATTATCGAAGTAATTCCCTTCATTACGGATACAACAACTGCCGGTTCTGAGTTAAAAAAAACGATTACTTTTTTCATAATGATACCGTGATGGTTCGTACAAAGATGAACGGTTTAGCATACAAAAAAGGCTCCATAAGGAACCTGAACTTTATTTTCTAAAATCTAACGAAGTCTGACCAGAACGAATGTATAGCGCAACATTGTCAAATGTAATCATTACCGATTTGCAAAAAATACATTTTGCTCCGAAAGGATTTTTTTCAGTAACATCAAAGCTCGACGTTCTGTACTGAGATCCGTGGCAACACGGGCATCTGAAGTGAATATGATGTGTAATAACAGTTACCTTATACAACCACGACATTAACTGCTGAGGGGCCTTTAGGTCCCTGTTCAACACTAAACTCAACTTCCTGATTCTCATTCAGCGTCTTGAAATCGTTACTCTGGATAGCAGAAAAGTGTACAAACACATCTTTACTGCCATCTTTAGGGGTGATAAACCCAAAACCTTTTTCAGGATTGAACCATTTAACTAAGCCAGTCATTTTATTAGACATAATTATTACCTTTCTTGAGTAAGCCCTTGGGCAGAATGGTCCGAAAAACTATCAGAGAGAAAAGCCAGCAAGGAAGTCTCAACAGGAACAAGAAATAAAATTAATACAGCACTTGCTTTAGATAAATTCGTTACAAACCAAGAATTCATTAACGCATGATTAACCAAACATAGCAAGATTTAGTTTTATAGGGAAATCGCACATGATTCTTATCATAAAAATGAATTTAAATAGCTTAAATCGAAAATTATGTCATGCTGCTTAAGACCTTTATCTATCACCCTAAGTTTTCAGGGATTTTGACTCACGGAAGAGTCGTATTTCCTCCATCTCAGCATAATATTTAGCGTCTACTACGAAATTTCCGAGCATGTCAGAGAGGATTACAACGTCAGCTCCGGCTGTTTTGCTTTTGGCAGGAACGGCAAGATTTCCGGCATGCAGGCGAGGACAAGATTTGTTGCATCGGTGCGCAGCCGGCAAAGAGTGACAGACAGGATAGAAAAAGCCGCATATGGCTGCCTGGGTTATATTTATCAGTAGATTGATCGCGTCTTAATGCCCGGCTGACACTAAGCTCACCATAACAATGCAAAAATCCTATTGTTAGTGCAAACGCACCGTCATAGCGCATCACTGAAACAATATGAAACAATCAAACAATCAATACCCATGCTTTTTTGTTTGTTGTTGACATTTAAATCTGCCATTAATTAGGAACCGAATCTGTGGAGGATATTTATGCTCAAACTTTTCCATTACCATTCTCAATACTGGATATTTCTCGCACTTGCACTTTCTGTTTACGTAGTTGCTTTTCGATAACACATGAATAGGTTGTGTACTGCTTCCATCTAATGTAACCAGAACTTATATCTCATGAGCTTTGGTCCGGGCCTTAGCTCATCAAAGTGTATATGTTATAAATATAATGATACCGTTGCTGATATAAAGCCGTGCACAGAAACCATCTGACCTGTTTTGCTTAGCCTTATAACAACCTGAAAAAGAAAACGTTTTAAACATGCTAACCAGTATTTTGGAAGTCCACAACTTTTTAATATCTGTCAAAGTCAACATGTTGAATTTAAGTCATGGGCCACTCAAGATTTGTAGAACCGCTTACCACCATAATGCCAAATCCAAAGATAATGTGGGTATTAAAAATTACTTCTTCTTTCGCTACTGCATTTGCAATTGATTAACAATAACCTATGTCAGGCATCGCCCTCCTTTTTTATAAGTTAAAAAAGTAAGACGAGATTATTTTTTCAGTGTATATCTGAACATCCTTTATAATTCTGTCTATGTTAAAGATTTTAACCAATGAAAAACAATATTTTTTCCATTGAACGGAATAAACCGATAAGTCCTTTAGAACTTAAGATTTACCGCAACTATCGCGTAGTTCATGGGATCCGTATTGCTTTAGCATTTGTTATAACTTTCTTACTGATAAGAATGTTGAATTTACCAGACCACTCCTGGCCCCTGATTACACTGGTTGTGGTCATGGGACCAATTAGTTACATGGGCAATGTGATACCCAGGGCACTTGAACGTATGGCGGGAACTGTAGGGGGTGCGATTTTGGGGATCATCGCATTACACATTGAAATGTACTCTCTCACTATGATGATGCTGTGGTGTGGATGCGCAGCTTTCCTTTGTGGTTTTCTGGCCATGAGTAAACGTCCCTATGCCGCATTATTGATTGGTATCACGCTGGCGGTTGTCAGCAGCGCTCCTGCAGGAGACTTACAAACAGCATTGTGGCGAAGCACCAACATTATTATAGGATGCATTCTGGCGATGTTGTTTACCAGCATTTTTCCCCAAAGAGCATTCATTAACTGGCGTATACAACTTGCTGACTTTCTTTCTGATTATCTAAAAATAACAACTGCGGGAGTCTCCCGAAACGTTCTTGCGCCCCCGAGAATGGCCAAACTTCAAACGCGAGCGCTGAATAATGTAGTAAAAATGCGCAGCCTTATTACACCAGTAAATAAAGAAACAAAGATTGCGAAGAGTCTACTTGAAGATATTCAATCGATAACCCGCGATATGATAGCGGCGCAAAAATTTCAGATAAATGCCCACTGGGCATCTCGTGGCAGTCGATTTCTCATATTGAATACTCATACGCTGTCAGATATGGAACAAATGACCCGTAGCACCCTCAACACCCTCGCACATGCCTTGCATGAAGGAAACCCAACGCCGATAGCATCAAATAGCGAGCATCTTCTCGAAATTACTAAAGAGTTGCATTGTCTTTTACTCGCCAATGAGGGCGAGGAAATCATTGAAAGCGCCGTTCACGGATATGTCTGGTTGAGCATTCAGCTTGCTATCCAACTTGAAGCACTATCAACCCTAATCACAAAAGCGCTTACAGAAAATAATTAATTTCAATGTCAATCGACAAATATGTAATCATTATTGCCTCACACCGTCCAGATATCACAACCTATCTTTTAGTAATGAAAAAGGCCTATTTTATTGTGTGGACCAGAAAAGAAGAGTTTTGCACTACCAGGCTGGATGCCTCTCAGTAGGTCTTTGATTGAGAAACCATAATCCGTGAGCACCGTAGGTGATTTATAACTCGTTTACAGAACAGATTTTTTCCTGATAAATATCAATATTTCTCTTATCTCATCGGCCTTTTGACCGTGCAAGGCATGACTTTTCCGTTCGATCAAATCAATGATATTCCCTGTCGTAACCCTTTTTCCATTTTCAAGTAGCTGGATAACTGTTTCACCAATTTCCTGGGCCATAATATGGTTTTGTATGATTCTCAATGCGTTGCCCTTTATATGGTTATTAGTAATACCGTTACACATCAGACATGATGTTAATAGCAAAACAAAAAATACAATTCTTTGCCCAACTTACTTGTATGTTGCACGGATAACCCTGAAATGACAAAACCCCGTTAGAACGAGGTTTTTATTCATGGTGAAGCCATAGAGGATCAAACCCTCGTCTCCTGCAAGTTCAAAAGTCGCCCACTCAATTCGATGAGGTAGTAGCTGACTGACGGCCCTTGTTGGACTTAAACCAGTGCCTGGCAATGATAATGAATCTTGCCGCCTTAACTGGAAGGTCAGAGCCAAATGTTACTTTCGCAACACCTGTTCATTTGATTTACTGGAAGTATATGGCGCATAGTTATCAGGTGTGATCATTGATGATTTACAAAAAATACACTTTGCACCAAAGGGATTTTTCTCAGTCACATCAAAATGGGAAGTTCTGTACTGTGACCCATGACAACAAGGGCACTTAAAATAAATATGGTCGGTCATGATGTTAGCCTTTATTTGCTACAACACTCACTACCGCAGTGATATCCAAAAGATCTATTTAACTAATAGTTTCTCTTGGTTTTCAGTATCAGGTTACAACTCACTATTAAAAGCAATAAAAAATAAATATTTCTTATCAGTTCACATGAGGAATCTAAAATAATATAATTTTCTTTATATTATAGCACCAGCGATTTTTGGGATGTTGTTAGCTTTTACGAATGCACTTAAGCGTGCAAGAAAAACTACAGAGGTAAAACAACAAATGACATTCATAAAATAATCATTTCAACTGTTCTACCCAATGATTAGACTCAGACATCTGTTCAACTTTATGTCGACAGATGTTGAGTTTCTGAAAAACCAATATATCTACTCAGGCATTCACCGTCTTCGCTATCGTATATTGGTTTACATCAGGAAAAATATCAGGCAGCTACAACGTTTTCAGCTGACGGCCCTTTTGCACCAGCAGTAATGCTGAACTCAACTTTTTGGCCTTCATTCAGCGTTTTAAAGCCACCACTCTGAATAGCAGAGAAGTGTACAAACACATCTTTACTACCATTGTCAGGGGTAATAAAACCAAAACCTTTAGACTCGTTAAACCATTTTACTAAACCAGTCATTTTATTAGACACAGGTAATTCCTTAAATTCTATGTAGCCTTACGGCGAAAAGGGCTTCGCACACAATCTAATTAGTAACGATAAGAAGGCTCAAAAGAAAGGATTATCTGTGGATAACGCTTGAGATGAGAACTGCTTTACTAAACCGCTTTAATGGGTCTGTGTACCTAACCAACCCCTCATTAATCACACACCCCACAAACAATAGCAAGTTATTTTTTCATTTAATTTTTCTCAAAATCTTAGAAATGGAAACTGAGACAGCATAATCAATGAGTTCTGTTCACCAGCAATAACATACAGCCGGTCGTCCCCTGGATAACGAAAAATAAAATAGAATATATTTATCAGTTACTTAAAGGAAAGCCCGTTTCAATCCCTAAAAATCCAGCAACGAATTTTCGTGCTATTTTTCGCAGTTCAGGAAATTAAAGCAACAAAGAAAATCATTTCATCCAACCAGTAAACTCTGAAACAACCATAACATTTACAAAACTATGCTCCTTTTGTTTCATATCAGTGTATTATCAGAGAAGGAAAATTAAAAAATTTGAAGGAGAAAAAATGCAACGACAGGCAATGATTTCATCAAAAATAAAATTTATTGGTTACTACCCATTAGAAAAGATTCTGGAGATAGGGTTCGTAAATTCTTCAACTTTCCAGTATGTGGGCGTTCCAGAAAGCATCTATAACTCTTTTCTCACGGTGCAATCTAAAGGCCGTTTCTTTGACGGTGTCATTAAAGGTAAATTCTTGTGTCGTAAAACAGGGTGATTCAAGAAATTTACGCTGTAGATAGCGTAAAACGCCGTTCTGGTGTTTTCTGTTTTTTGTTACCACCGGGCCAGGAAATTGATATCCAAAAAACCACTATTCCCGTCAATTTCGTTACCCTTCGTTAAGCATGCTCCCTGCAGCGTTCACAGGTTTCAAACACTGGGACGCCATGCTCTTTCGTGGCTTTGCAGTCAAGTACCTCCTCTTTACCACCACAGCGGCAGCGTGCGCTAATTGTTCCCTGAACCGATTGCTATACCGACACTCACAGTCAGGAATGGGTAAAGCGGGTCATTTAAATGGCCTTTTTTTCCCGATCATCCTAAAAATTGTTGTAAAATTCGCGGCCTTAGTGATAGCTGCTTCTTTTTTGGCTATCTGTTTTGGCGGGAAGTTTTGGAGAGATTTTGGAGAAGAGAAAAAGTTGATTATTTTCAATACTCTGAAAACATCGCGCCTTCTGAACAAGAAGGTGAAACGCGAATGATCGGTCGGCTGCTCAGAGGCGGTTTTATGACCGCCATCTACGCGTATCTGTATATTCCAATCATTATTTTGATTGTGAACTCCTTTAACAGCTCGCGCTTTGGCATCAACTGGCAAGGTTTTACCACCAAATGGTACGGCCTGCTGATGAACAACGATAGCCTGCTACAGGCAGCGCAACACTCGCTGACGATGGCAGTGCTATCCGCCACATTTGCCACGCTGATCGGCTCACTCACAGCGGTTGCACTGTACCGCTACCGTTTTCGCGGTAAACCGTTTGTCAGCGGCATGCTGTTCGTGGTGATGATGTCGCCGGATATCGTAATGGCGATTTCTTTGCTGGTGCTGTTTATGCTGATCGGCATTCAACTGGGTTTCTGGTCACTGCTGTTCTCGCATATCACTTTTTGTCTACCTTTTGTGGTGGTGACGGTTTACTCACGTCTGAAAGGTTTTGATGTACGAATGCTTGAAGCCGCCAAAGATCTCGGCGCCAGTGAAGTGACTATTCTGCGCAAGATTATACTGCCTCTGGCAATGCCTGCAGTGGCTGCCGGCTGGTTGCTGAGCTTTACGTTGTCGATGGATGATGTCGTCGTGTCGTCCTTCGTTACCGGGCCTGGTTATGAAATTTTGCCGTTAAAAATCTACTCAATGGTAAAAGTCGGCGTATCACCAGAGGTGAACGCGCTGGCGACCATTTTGTTGGTTCTGTCGCTGGTTATGGTGATTGCCAGCCAGCTTATTGCACGTGATAAAACCAAGGGCCGCTAAGGCCCTTAATTCAGGGGACGTTAAATGATGAAAAAATGGTCACGCCACCTGCTCGCGGCGGGTGCTCTGGCACTGGGCATGAGCGCCGCTCACGCTAATGACAACAACACGCTCTATTTCTATAACTGGACCGAGTATGTCCCGCCTGGACTGCTGGAGCAGTTCACCAAAGAGACCGGCATTAAGGTTATCTATTCGACCTACGAGTCGAACGAAACCATGTACGCCAAGCTCAAAACCTATAAAGACGGCGCATACGATCTGGTGGTTCCGTCCACCTATTACGTCGATAAAATGCGCAAAGAAGGCATGATCCAGAAGATCGACAAGTCGACGTTGACCAACTTCCACAACCTCGATCCGGAAATGCTCAACAAGCCATTCGACCCCAACAATGACTACTCTATCCCGTATATCTGGGGTGCGACGGCCATTGGCATCAATAGCGATGCCATCGACCCGAAAACAGTAACCAGCTGGGCCGATCTGTGGAAACCGGAGTACAAAGGTAGCCTGCTGTTAACGGATGATGCGCGTGAAGTGTTCCAGATGGCGCTGCGCAAGCTGGGATACTCCGGCAATACCACCGATCCTAAAGAGATTGAAGCCGCCTATAACGAGTTGAAGAAGCTGATGCCTAACGTCGCGGCATTTAACTCTGACAACCCGGCCAACCCGTATATGGAAGGCGAAGTCAATCTGGGGATGGTGTGGAACGGCTCCGCGTATGTTGCGCGTCAGGCAGGTACTCCGCTGGAAGTGGTATGGCCGAAAGAAGGTGGGATTTTCTGGATGGACAGCCTGTCTATTCCAGCGAACGCAAAAAATAAAGAAGCTGCGCTGAAGCTGATTAACTTCCTGCTACGCCCGGACGTGGCGAAAGAAGTCGCGGAAACCATCGGTTATCCGACGCCAAACCTGGCAGCACGTAAGCTGTTAAGCCCTGAAGTCGCGAACGATAAAACCCTCTACCCTGATGCAGAAACCATCAACAAAGGGGAATGGCAGAACGATGTCGGTTCCGCCAGCGCTATCTATGAAGAGTATTATCAGAAGCTGAAAGCAGGACGTTAATTCAGCGTTGTAAGGAATGCCCGATAGCGCTGCGCGTATCGGGCAAAAAAATCACAGTCCTTTCAATAACTTCTCAACAAACTCAGGCACCACCTGGCTTGCCGGACCGTAATACTTCTCTTCAAACTCGCTTCCTACCTGGCTCGGTTCGAGATTTAGCTCTACCGTATGCGCCCCATGTAGTCGAGCTTCATGCACAAACCCCGCTGCCGGGTATACATGGCCCGATGTACCAATCGCAATGAACACATCGGCCATTGCCAGTGCCATATAAATTTCATCCATGCCCAGCGGCATTTCACCAAACCACACCACGTGCGGGCGCAGCGGCGCAGGAAACTGGCAACAATGGCATTTATCTTCCGCAGTTACATCGCCAGTCCACTCCAGAATCTGCCCGCTTTGCGAACAGCGAACCTTGAGCAGTTCGCCGTGCATATGGATTACGTTCTGGCTGCCCGCACGTTCATGCAGGTTATCAATGTTCTGCGTCACCAGTAAAAAACGGTCACCCAGCTCGGCTTCGAGTTTTGCCAGCGCGATATGCGCCGCGTTAGGCTGGATTTCTGATTGTTGCAACTGATGACGACGGGCGTTATAAAACGACTGGACCAGTTGCGGATTACGACTAAATCCTTCCGGAGTCGCAACGTCCTCTACCCGATGTTCTTCCCAGAGACCATCCGCCGCGCGAAAGGTTCGAATTCCTGACTCAGCGGAGATTCCCGCTCCCGTCAGTACCAGCACTCTTGGTTTTTCCATCAATTCAGGCACCACTCTGTCTCTGAAAAAGATTCGTTGACGCAGGCGATCGCGCATATGGCGTTTATTTTTACGAAAGCGGCTTAACCGATGACCCCGGCGCGACAGCATAACAACCTCTTTGTATTAATCGGTAAGATGTAGGAAAGCGGCTCCGCGCATCCCGCCCGCATCACCGTGCCGCGCCTGCTCAATACGCGGCACCCGGGCAACCGGCAGCAGATGACGTGGCAGTCGGTCCGCCAGTTGCGTCGTAATAGCGGTAAAATTCGACAAGCCTCCGCCAATCACCACCAAATCAGGATCGACGATAGTCAGGATATTCCCAAGGCACACCGCCAGCAAATCCAGATAGCGTTCAACATGGGCACGTGCTTGTTCATCACCCTGCTCCCACAGCGCGATAATTTCACGGGCATCCAGCGATTGATGGTAGTAATGCTGATACAACCACGCAAATCCACCGCCGGAAAGATAGCTTTCGATGCATCCCAGTTGACCGCACCCGCAGCGGCGCAATGGGAAATCAAAGCCCATCAACGTCAGCGCATCGACTGGCAAACGGATATGACCAAACTCGCCGGTGATATAGCTGCGCCCGGTGATGGATTTCCCGTTAAGCACCAGACCGCCGCCAACACCGGTGCCGAGGATCAACCCCATCACGAGTGGATATTGGGTGAACTCGTCATCCCAGGCTTCGGAAAGAGCAAAACAGTTAGCATCGTTATCCAGACGCACATCGCGGTCAAGGCGAGCGCTGAGATCGGCGCGGAGTGGCTTACCACTGGCAGCAGGAACGTTGGCCGCATACAGCGTGCCGTCTTCCGTCTCCGGCATGCCAGGAATGCCGATGCCGACCGAACCTTTAACGCCGAACCGCTGGTCCGCTTCCGTCACCAGATTGCAGACCGCATCAAGGAAAGCGTCATAGCTGTCGCGAGGCGTAGGGACGCGTGTTTCCCATTGCAAACGACGTTGCTTATCAAATACGCCCAGCGCAATTTTGGTCCCGCCGATGTCAAATCCGTAATACATCACCGCTCCTTGATACACGTCATCCTTCAAGATGCCTTGGGGTTGGCTGCGCACTCACCCTCCAGTCACATCGTTATCTATGCTCATGGAGATTTCGGTTTGCCGCCTTACCGCCGCATGAATGCTTTCGTGTATATATTGTTATTGGCCGCTAAGTACTCTCGCAGGATCAATATTGCTGGCGCGACGCGCCGGATACCAACTTGCCAAAAGACTCAGCACGAGTGCTGTCACCAGCACGTAAATCACATCCAGCCAGTGTAATTCCGATGGCAGGAAGTCAATGAAATAGATATCGCCGGACAGGAACTGATGGCCGATAAGAGCTTCAATCCCGTTAATGATCGGCGTCAGTTGCAGCGAGACAACCACCCCAATGACGACGCCTATCAGGCTACCGAACAGCCCCGCCAGCAGGCCGTACCAGACAAAAATGGCACGTATAAGGCCATCTTTAGCCCCCAGGGTTCTTAATACCGCAATATCGCCGCTTTTGTCTTTTACCGCCATCACTAACGTGGAAACGATATTAAAACAGGCCACGCCAATCACCAGCACCATCGCCAGATACATAATGGCGCGGATCATCTGGATATCGCGATACATATAACCGTAAGTACCGATCCAGCTCTTAATGTACACATAGTTATTGGTGACTTCACCCGCGTCTCGCACCAGCTTATTAGCGTTAAACACGTCGTTCACTTTCAGCGCGATCCCGGAAACGCTGGATCCCATATCCAGGTATTGCTGCGCGTCTTCCATTGGGATCATGGCAAAGCTGTGATCGAGCTGACCGCTCAGTTGCAGGATCCCCGTGACGTGCAAACGCACGCGTTTAGGCTGCTGTAACTTATGATCCGCACTGGCGTTAGGGATCATAATCGATACCCAGTCGCCCTGCTTCACCTTCAGCGCATCGGCAATTCCCTTACCAATAATGATTTGTTGCTCACCAGCTTTGAAATTATCCCATGCGTGGTTTTGCACAAACGAGGGTAGCGCGCTTAAACGCTGCTCCTGCTGCGGATCAACGCCCTTCACCTGCACTGCGCGTAGGTTCGCCCCACTCTCCACCAGCCCGGTAAAGTTAATATAAGGCGCCGCAGCGGCAATGCCTGGTACCTTCTGTACCTTGTCGAGCGCTTCCTGCCAGTTGTTCCACGGCTGATTCACGGCTTCAATCTCACCGTGCGGCACCACGGCCAGAATACGGTTGTTAAGCTCACGCTCAAATCCGTTCATGGCGCTTAAGCCGACGATCAACACCGCGACGCCCAACGCAATGCCAACGGTGGAAATCACGGAAATCAGCGAGACCATGCCGCCGCGCCGCCGACCACGGCTAAAACGCAGACCAATCAATAACGATAAAGGCGAAGCCATTACTCAGCTCCCATCAGGCTCAGTTCAGCCGTCAGGCGACCATCGCGCATTTCAAGCTGGCGGCTCATGCGCTTCGCCAGTTGCAGATCGTGTGTCACCACCAAAAATGCCGTGCCCTGAGAGCGGTTCAGCTCACCCAGAAGCTCGAAAATGCTGTCCGCGTTACGCGCATCAAGGTTACCCGTTGGCTCATCCGCCAGTACCAGGCGCGGGTTATTCACCAGCGCACGAGCAATGGCCACGCGCTGGCGTTCACCGCCTGACAGTTCAGACGGGCGATGGCTGGCACGATGGTCCAGCCCTACTGCTTTCAGCATATCTCGTGCGCGCTCGGTGATTTCAGCCGGTTTTTTCTTGCCGATCAGCAACGGCATCGCCACGTTTTCCAGCGCGGTAAAGTCCGGCAGCAGATGGTGGAACTGATAAATGAAGCCCAGCTTCTGATTACGCAGTTCCGCTTTCGCCGCCGACGAGAGTTTGCTCATCGGCTGACCGCTAAAAATGACATCGCCGGAAGTTGGCGTATCCAGCCCGCCTAACAGATGCAGCAACGTACTCTTACCGGAACCGGAGCTGCCGACAATCGCCATCATCTCACCTTCACCGACGCAAAAACTGACATCGTGCAGTACATCGGTCTGCACTGTGCCTTCCTGATAGCGTTTGCACAGGTTGTCGCATTGCAACAGGATCTTATTCATAACGTAAAGCCTCAGCGGGTTGAGTGGCGGCAGCGCGCCAGGAAGGATAAAGCGTAGACAGCAGCGCGATGGCCATCGCCACCAGCGCAATGACGATAACCTGCAGCGGCTCAATGGCGACCGGCAGCGCAGCCCCATCCAGAAGCACACCGATAATTGGCATCAGGTTGTTCAGTTGACTGGCGAGTAATGCGCCCAGCACCGCGCCCAGCAGCGCGCCGATAATCCCGGCACTGGCCCCCTGAACCATAAACACCATCATTATCTGCCGCGGCGTCAGCCCCTGCGTTTGTAGAATCGCCACTTCCCCTTGCTTCTCCATTACCATCAGACCCAGCGAGGTAATAATATTAAATGCCGCCACCGCCACGATCAGGCTAAGCAGCAGCCCCATCATGTTTTTCTCCATACGCACGGCCTGGAACAATTCCCCTTTCCGCTCGCGCCAGTCCTGCCATTTGGTGCCTTGCGGCAGCGTTTGCTGGCTCAGCGTATCAACCTTTAACGGCTCGTTGAGCCACAGACGCCAGCCGGTAATATTGCCCACCGGGTAACGCATCAAACGTGACGCATCCTGGATGTTGGTCAGCATCTGGTAGCCGTCGACTTCGCTGTTGGCGGCGAAGGTGCCAATTACCGTAAACAGACGCTGGCTCGGCAGACGCCCCATCGGGGTAAACTGGCTGGCTGAGGGCACCATCACGCGAATTTGATCGCCACGATTAACACCCAGTTGCCCGGCAAGCTGCTCTCCGAGGATGACATTATACTTACCCGGCTGCAGATCTGTTTGCTTCACATTGACCAGATATGGCGTTAATGGATCTTTTTGCGCCGGGTCAATACCCAGCATCACGCCGACTGCCACGCTACGCGCACTTTGCAGTACCACATCCCCCGTGGTTATCGGTGCGACGCGGTTGACGCCGTTCAACACCACCGCTTTTTCCGGTAGCTGTTGCGGGTTTAGGGAACCCTGTTCAGACGAGAGGACGGCCTGAGGCATCAGGCCAAGAATATTGTTTTGCAGCTCGCGCTCGAAACCGTTCATCACCGACAACACCGTAACCAGCGCCATTACCCCGAGAGTAATGCCAATGGTGGAGAGCCAGGAAACGAAGCGACCGAAGCGATCTGCTGCACGCCCACGCATATAACGTAGGCCGATGAATAGAGCGACAGGTTGGTACATGAAATCCGTCTGGTTGCTGTTAGCAAAGTCACGAGTATATAAGCGAAAGCGGAATGGGTAAATGACTGAACCGTAAGTGTTCGTCAGCACTATTCTTAAAAGTATAAATAAATCAAACCGCTAAAGTTGTCCCTCTCCCCTGCAACCCTAATCCCTGACCTTTATCCTAAAAAAACAAAATGCAGACAGTTACGCATTACAGCGCACGGCGGGTTGCGCAGGATGGCAGGCTATTGCAATCAATATGGATGCGCCGTCTCAATGAATAAAAAAGAACTATGGATTAATCAAATCAAGGGGTTATGCATTTGCCTGGTAGTGATTTACCACTCGGTGATCACATTTTACCCGCACCTCACCACTTTTCAGCATCCACTGTCAGAGGTGTTGAGCAAATGCTGGATTTACCTCAATTTGTACCTGGCACCGTTTCGCATGCCGGTGTTTTTCTTTATTTCGGGGTATCTGATTCGCCGCTACATCGATAACGTCCCGTGGACAACCTGCGTGGATAAACGGATCTGGAGTATCGCCTGGGTGCTGGTGCTTTGGGGAGTGGTGCAATGGTTGGCGTTGGTGACGCTCAATAACTGGCTCGCCCCGCAGCGCGATCTGACCCATGCCGCCAACGCCGCTTATGCGGATTCGATTGCGGGTTTTACCCACGGGATGCTGACCGCCAGCACCAGCCTGTGGTATCTGTACGCGCTGATTGTCTATTTTGTTCTGTGTAAAATTTTCAGCCGTTGGGCGATGCCGCTGTTAGCGTTATTTGTGGCGCTGAGCGTGGCGATCAATTTTTTCCCGACCCCGTGGTGGGGAATGAACAGCGTGATTCGCAATTTGCCCTGGTATAGCCTCGGCGCATGGTTTGGCGCAACGCTGATGGCGTGGATCAAGGAGGTGCCCCTGCGCCGTCATGCGGTCATTGTTCTGGGTTGCACAATCGTCGCCATCATCGCGTGGCTGGCAAATGTCTCGCTATTGCTTTCTCTCCTTTCCATTGTGCTGATCATGAAGCTGTTTTATCAGTTTGAGCTCCACTTTGGCATGCGCGCGTCCAGTCCGTTAAGCGTGATTGGCGCCAATACCATCGCCATCTACACCACACACCGTATTCTGGTTGAGCTGTTCAGCTTAACGCTTATCCCCAAAATCAATCATGCCGCCTGGCCTGCATACGCGGAGCTGGCCCTGCTACTGGTGTATCCGTTCGCCTGCCTGCTGCTGTGCACCCTGTTTGGCCTGCTGGTGCGTAAGATTTCACAAAAAACCGTGGCCGATCTGCTCTTTTCCCCGCCCTCTTTATCGCCCGCCTCGCGCTAACCCCTACGCGCTTTTTGCCCCCATTCGGGGGCGAATCAATTTGCTTATGAGAAACGATCACGGATAATAAAGAACATTGCTTATCAGATGTATATCTAAATGAGATCCTGACAACCGAATGCCTGAACAACATCGTTACACGCTCCCAACGGGCGCTTCCGATCAGCGCCAGTTGGGTGAGCTTACGGGTGCCGCCTGCGCAACGCTGGTCGCCGAAATCGCCGAACGTCACGCGGGTCCAGTGGTGCTGATCGCGCCGGACATGCAAAATGCTTTGCGTCTGCATGATGAAATTCGTCAGTTTACTGACCAGATGGTGATGAACCTGCCCGACTGGGAAACGCTTCCCTATGACAGCTTTTCTCCCCATCAGGAGATTATCTCCTCACGGCTCTCCACACTGTATCAACTGCCCGCCATGCAGCGCGGCGTGCTGATCGTTCCGGTAAATACGCTGATGCAGCGTGTCTGTCCGCACAGCTATCTGCACGGTCATGCGCTGGTCATGAAAAAAGGCCAGCGGCTTTCGCGCGACGCCCTGCGCGAACAACTGGACAGTGCTGGCTACCGCCATGTTGATCAGGTCATGGAACACGGCGAATACGCCACGCGTGGCGCATTGTTAGATCTGTTCCCGATGGGCAGCGAATTGCCTTATCGTCTGGATTTCTTTGATGACGAAATCGACAGCCTGCGTCTGTTTGATACTGACACTCAGCGCACGCTGGAAGAAGTCGATGCCATTAATTTGCTGCCCGCACACGAATTCCCGACTGACAAAACGGCCATCGAACTGTTCCGTAGTCAGTGGCGTGATACTTTTGAGGTGAAACGCGACGCCGAGCATATTTATCAACAGGTCAGCAAAGGCACATTACCTACGGGGATTGAATACTGGCAACCGCTGTTTTTCAGCGAGCCGCTGCCGCCGCTGTTCAGCTACTTCCCCGCCAATACGTTGTTGGTAAATACCGGCGATATCGAGACCAGCGCAGCACGCTTCCAGGCCGATACCCTGTCACGCTTTGAGAATCGCGGTGTTGATCCGATGCGCCCGCTTCTGCCACCGGAATCGCTGTGGCTGCGGGTTGATGAGCTGTTTTCTGAACTTAAACGCTGGCCGCGTGTTCAGCTGAAAACCGAGAGTCTGCCGAAGAAAGCGGCGAATACCAACCTCGGGTTCCAGAAGCTGCCGGATATCGCCGTTCAGGCACAGCAAAAAGCACCGTTAGATGCATTACGTAAATTCCTTGAAGGCTTTACCGGTCCGGTAATTTTCTCGGTGGAAAGTGAAGGACGCCGGGAAGCGCTAGGCGAACTACTCGCCCGCATCAAAGTCGCGCCGAAGCGGATATTGCGACTCGACGAAGCCGTAGACAACGGTCGTTATCTGATGATTGGCTCAGCCGAGCACGGCTTCATCGATAGCAAACGCAATCTGGCGCTGATTTGTGAAAGCGATCTGCTCGGTGAACGTGTGGCGCGTCGCCGCCAGGATTCTCGTCGCACCATCAACCCGGACACGTTAATTCGTAACCTCGCGGAGCTGCATCCCGGTCAGCCAGTGGTGCATCTGGAGCACGGCGTGGGTCGCTATGCCGGTATGACCACGCTGGAAGCAGGCGGCATTACCGGTGAATACCTGATGCTCACCTATGCCAACGACGCCAAACTGTATGTGCCGGTGTCGTCGCTGCATCTGATAAGCCGCTACGCCGGCGGCGCGGAAGAGAATGCGCCGCTGCATAAACTGGGCGGTGATGCCTGGTCACGCGCCCGACAGAAAGCCGCTGAGAAAGTCCGCGATGTCGCGGCAGAGCTGCTGGATATTTATGCCCAGCGCGCAGCGAAAGAAGGCTTTGCCTTTAAGCATGACCGTGAACAGTACCAGCTGTTTTGCGACAGCTTCCCGTTTGAAACCACGCCCGACCAGGCGCAGGCGATCAACGCGGTACTCAGCGATATGTGTCAACCACTGGCCATGGACCGCCTGGTGTGTGGCGATGTCGGCTTTGGTAAAACCGAAGTCGCGATGCGTGCCGCCTTTCTCGCCGTAGAGAATCACAAGCAGGTTGCCGTGTTGGTACCGACCACCCTGCTCGCTCAGCAGCACTTCGACAACTTCCGCGACCGCTTTGCCAACTGGCCGGTACGCATTGAGATGCTGTCCCGTTTCCGTAGCGCCAAAGAGCAAGCGCAGATTCTGGAGCAGGTTGCCGAAGGTAAAATCGATATTCTCATCGGCACTCACAAACTGCTGCAAGCGGATGTGAAGCTAAAAGATCTGGGGCTGCTGATTGTCGATGAAGAGCACCGTTTCGGCGTTCGCCACAAAGAGCGTATCAAGGCAATGCGCGCGGATGTAGATATTCTGACTCTGACAGCAACGCCAATTCCACGCACGCTCAACATGGCGATGAGCGGCATGCGCGATCTGTCGATCATCGCCACACCGCCCGCTCGTCGTCTGGCGGTCAAAACCTTCGTGCGCGAATATGACAACCTGGTGGTACGCGAGGCTATCCTGCGTGAAGTTATGCGCGGGGGACAAGTTTATTATCTCTTTAACGACGTCGAAAATATCCAGAAAACCGCTGACCGATTAGCGGAACTGGTGCCGGAAGCGCGCATTGGTATCGGCCACGGGCAAATGCGCGAGCGCGAACTGGAACGCGTGATGAACGATTTCCACCATCAGCGTTTTAACGTGCTGGTATGTACCACCATTATCGAAACCGGGATCGACATTCCCACTGCCAACACCATCATCATTGAACGAGCTGACCACTTCGGTTTAGCGCAATTGCATCAGCTACGGGGTCGTGTGGGACGCTCACACCATCAGGCATACGCCTGGCTGCTAACGCCGCATCCAAAAGCGATGACCACCGACGCACAAAAACGCCTGGAAGCCATCGCCTCGCTGGAAGATTTAGGTGCAGGTTTTGCGCTGGCGACCCACGACCTCGAAATTCGTGGCGCAGGGGAACTGCTGGGCGAAGATCAAAGTGGCTCCATGGAAAGTATCGGTTTCTCACTGTATATGGAGCTGCTGGAAAACGCTGTCGATGCGCTCAAAGAAGGGCGTGAACCGTCGCTGGAAGATCTCACCAGCCAGCAAACCGAAGTCGAACTGCGCATGCCATCGCTTCTGCCGGATAACTATATCCCGGATGTCAACACGCGACTGTCGTTCTACAAGCGCATTGCCAGTGCAAAAGGCGAAATCGAGCTGGAAGAAATTAAGGTCGAGCTGATAGACCGTTTTGGCCTGCTGCCCGACCCGGCCCGGACGTTGCTGGATATTGCCCGTTTACGCCAGCAGGCGCAGAAACTGGGGATCAGAAAGCTCGAAGGCAATGAAAAAGGCGGTACTATTGAGTTTGCCGAGAAAAACCACGTTAACCCGGTCTGGCTAATTGGTTTACTGCAAAAACAACCGCAGCACTTCCGTCTGGATGGTCCAACACGCCTGAAATTCATGCAGGAGTTGGGCGAGCGTAAAGCACGGATCGACTGGGTTCGCCAGTTTATGCGCCAGCTTGAAGAGAACGCCATAGCCTAGCGTCAAGCCGGGTGAGTCCTCCACTCACCCGGCCTGATGAATTTACAAACTCTTTGCACTTCCCTGCACTTCCCGACACTGCAAACCGCCATAATTCTTGTTTACTTTTACATAATAAAAACCACGTAAAAACAATGGATTTATGGTGATGTTAAACAATAAACGACTCTCTCGCTGGTTAACATTTTTTACGCTTGCCGCGACCTTCGCGTTAGCACTTCCGGCCCAGGCAAATACCTGGCCGCTGCCGCCACCGGGAAGCCGCGTGGTGGGTCAGAATGCCGTTCATGTTGTCGAAGACAATGGCGGTTCTCTGGAAGCGATTGCGAAAAAATACAATGTCGGCTTTCTGGCGCTGCTACAGGCCAACCCCGGCGTTGACCCTTACGTACCACGACCGGGCAGCGTGCTGACTATTCCGTTGCAAACCCTGCTGCCGGACGCGCCGCGCGAAGGCATTGTTATCAACCTCGCCGAACTGCGTCTTTATTATTACCAGCCAGGGACAAATTCGGTGACCGTGTATCCTATTGGTATTGGTCAGTTAGGCGGTGACACGCTGACGCCCACAATGGTAACCACCATCTCTGATAAACGTGCCAACCCGACCTGGACGCCTACGGCAAATATCCGCGCGCGATACAAAGCGAACGGGATCGACCTTCCTGCCGTGGTGCCTGCCGGGCCGGATAACCCGATGGGCCATCATGCCATTCGCTTAGCCGCATACGGCGGTGTGTACCTGCTGCACGGAACTAATGCTGACTTTGGCATCGGAATGCGCGTCAGTTCCGGCTGTATTCGTCTACGCGACGGTGATATCGAAACTCTGTTCCGTCAGGTGAAGCCAGGAACCAAGGTCAATATTATCAATACGCCAATCAAAGCATCTGTTGAACCTAACGGCGTGCGCCTGGTTGAAGTACACCAGCCGTTGTCCGAAAAAATCAATGACGACCCGCAATTGCTGCCGATCGTGCTGAACGCATCCATGCAGACGTTTAAGAATGCGGCGCAAACGGACTCTGCCGTCATGGAACATGCGATGGAGATTCGCTCAGGCATGCCGGTCGATGTCACCCGTCATCACGACGTTGCTCAACAACCGCTGTAATTCAGCGCATAAAAAACCCCCGCTGGATTTTATTCCTCGGGGGTTTTTTATTTAACTCGCAGTGGCATTGCGATGGGTTAAATCTTATTTGTAGATAACTGCAGTCCCGTGGAGGGTGTTAGGACCGGTAACAGAAGTAATACGGAAAGACTTCGCCCCCATCTCATCCGCTTTCTGTGCCAGTTGATCTTCCAGAGAACCTAAGTTAGTCCCCGCATTCGCAGAAATAGTACCGACTTTCTGTTGGCCCGCAGGTGTGGCCTGAACTTCAACGGCAGCAAAACTTGCAAATGAGAGTGAGCTAAGAACAGCAGCAACAAACAGAGTTTTTACGTTTTTCATGATAGTGACCTTTAGCAGATGAATGTGTGTCGTAAAGATTAACTTAACGATCGATAGGTAAATCATAGATGTGATCTAGGTCACACGTCAACATTTTTTTATAATGATCGTTATATAAAATACAAAGACCTTATTTTTCATATCAATAGCGTTAAATTATTTTTATCGCTAATCCGCTGGAGTGTGCAGTCGAATATTTTTATAATGGTTATTCAATAAACCCAACAAAGGTACATCGGCGCCATGACAACTGAAATGACAGGTTGTGCTAAAAAAAGCCGTGGCCGACCAAAAGTGTTCGACAGGGAAGCCGCGCTTGATAAGGCCATGACACTCTTCTGGCAGCACGGGTATGAAGCGACATCGCTCGCCGATCTCGTAGAAGCAACCGGCGCAAAAGCGCCCACGCTGTATGCGGAGTTCACCAATAAAGAGGGGTTGTTTCGTGCCGTACTGGACCGCTACATCACCCGCTTCGCAGCGAAGCATGAAGCCCAACTGTTTTGTGAAGAAAAAAGTCTTGAGTGCGCGCTGGAAGACTATTTCACCGCAATAGCGACCTGCTTTACCAGTAAAGACACCCCGGCGGGATGTTTCATGATTAACACATCCGCGACACTGGCGGCCTCTTCCCGGGATATTGCGCACACGGTGAAATCCCGCCATGCAATGCAGGAACAGACGCTTACCCAGTTCCTTCACCAGCGCCAGCAACGAGGCGAAATTCCGGCCCATTGCGACGTGCAAAAACTGGCCGAATACCTGAACTGTATTTTACAGGGTATGTCGATCAGCGCCCGTGAAGGCGCGACGTTTGAAAAACTGATGCAGATCGCACACACGACTCTGCGACTGTGGCCTGAACTTATCAAAGTTTAACCCTTTCCCGCTATTTCCCCGCAGTACTGACACCACCGGGAGCTGATTAAGCCCCCGGTTAGATTCCCGCGGATTACCCCTACATTATTCAGTGTTTTCATCATCTTATCCGATCATTTTTTGTAAAATGTATTGATAACAACAATTATTATCAGCAATATTCGCATTTGTTTTAACGCCTGTTTCACAATGTAACCATCGGTTTCTCTACCGCCATAACAAAAACAGATCGACTCTTTTTAAAAGGAATAGAAATGCATAAGCGTCTCTGGGTGCTCAATCCTCTCTTGTTGTCTTTAACTCTCCCAGCCATCGCGGCTGAGGAAGATAACCTCATCGTCAGTGCCAACCGTAGTCAACGCACCGTGGCAGAAATGGCGCAAACGACCTGGGTTATTGAAGGAAGCGAGATTGAACAGCAGGTTCAGGGGGGAAAGAGTTCAAAGATGTTCTTGCTCAGTTAATCCCAGGAATCGATGTCAGCAGCCAGGGGCGCACAAACTACGGCATGAATATGCGCGGTCGTGCCATCGTAGTACTGATAGACGGTGTTCGTCTGAACTCCTCGCGTACTGACAGTCGTCAACTTGATTCTATTGATCCGTTTAACATCGCACACATTGAAGTCATCTCAGGCGCTACCTCACTGTATGGCGGCGGCAGTACCGGTGGGTTAATCAACATTGTCACCAAAAAAGGCCAGCCGGAGCGTGAAGTAGAACTCGAACTGGGGAGTAAAAGCGGCTTCAATAACAGTAACGATCATGATGAACGCGTTGCCGCGGCGGTGAGCGGAGGAACCGATCGCGCTTCCGGGCGCATGTCCGTCGCGTATCAACGGTTTGGCGGCTGGTATGACGGCAATCACGATGCCCTGCTGCTGGATAACACCCAAACCGGCCTGCAGCACTCCGATCGTCTGGACGTGATGGGCACCGGAACGATTGAGCTTGACGACAACCGTCAGTTACAACTGGTTACGCAGTATTATAAGATCCAGGGGGATGACGATTACGGACTGGATCTTGGCGAGAACATGTCCGCCGTGACGGGAAACGGTAAGGCTTATACCAGCAGCGGACTGAATTCCGATCGTATTCCCGGCACCGAGCGTCATCTGATCAGCCTGCAGTATTCAGACGCGGATTTCTTCGGCCAGAACCTGGTCAGCCAAATCTATTACCGTGACGAATCGCTAAAATTCTACCCCTTCCCTACGCTAAGCAAAGGCAAGGTCACCAGTTTCTCCGCATCGCAGCAGGACACAGACCAGTTTGGTGCCAAAATCACCCTCAACAGCCAGCTGATGGACAACTGGGAGCTGACGTGGGGTGTCGATGCCGATCACGAAACCTTCGATTCCAATCAGAAATTCTTCGATCTGGCCTGGTCCCTGCCCTCCGGCGGTATGGACAACCGAACCGCTTATACCACCGGGCGTTACCCCGGTTACAGCATCACCAACTTCGCGCCTTTCCTGCAGAACAGCTATGACATTAACGACATCTTTACCCTCAGCGGCGGTGTGCGCTATCAATGGACCGAAAACAGGGTGGATGATTTCGTGGGCTATGCCCAACAACAGGGAATTGCCACCGGTCTGGCAAACTCCGCCGATACCATTCCTGGCGGTAAAACCGATTACGATAATTTCCTGTTTAACGCCGGTATTCTCGCCCACCTGACCGACCGTCAGCAGACATGGTTTAACTTCTCTCAGGGCGTGGAGCTTCCGGACCCGGGGAAATATTACGGTAACGGCACCTATTCCCTGGTTGGCGATCATTACCAGCTCCAGCGCAGCGTCAACGTGGCGGACTCACGCCTGGAGGGGATTAAAGTTAACTCCTACGAACTGGGATGGCGCTACACTGGCGACAGTCTGCGCACGCAGCTGGCCGCTTACTACTCTACTTCGGATAAATCGATCGTTATCAACCGTAGCGATATGACCATTAACGTCCAGCCTGATGATCGCCGTATTTATGGCCTTGAAGGTGCGGTGGATTATTTCATTGCGGATACGGACTGGAGTCTGGGCGGCAACTTCAACGTCATTAAATCGGAAGTGAAGCAAAACGGTAAGTGGCAGAAATGGGATGTCACCCTGGCTTCCCCGTCCAAAGCCACCGCGTGGGTCGGCTGGGCACCTGAACCGTGGACATTGCGTGTACAGAGCCAGCAAACATTTGATCTGACGGACGCCAGCGGCAATAAGCTGGACGGCTATAACACGATGGACTTTATCGGCAGCTATCAGCTCCCGTTGGGTAAACTGACCTTTAGCGTGGAAAACCTGCTGAATGAAGAGTACACCACGCTGTGGGGACAACGTGCGCCACTGCTGTACAGCCCCACCTACGGTAGCCCGTCACTGTATGAATACAAGGGCCGGGGCCGCACGTTTGGTCTGAACTACGCCTTAACCTTCTGATAAAAAAAGCCCCCCAGCCTGAGCGAATGGGGGGCTAATGTTCAGGATAATGCTATTTTACGCTTTGTTATTTAGTACCAACTGTCCGTTGTTATCCAACGGAATTTGCGCGCCGGGGTCCTTATCCATACGGATTTTCCCCTGCTGATCGCCAATTTTGTACGTCACGTCGTAGCCCAGCATTTTTTCAGATTTGTCATACACCGTTTTACAACGCTGCTGCGTAGTAGTGTACGTATCATTTTCTTGCATCGAACCCTGGATCTGGTTACCTGCATAACCGCCGCCTAAAGCACCGGCCACGGTAGCAATATCTTTACCGCGTCCGCCGCCAAACTGATGGCCGATAACGCCACCAGCAACCGCACCCAGCACGGAACCCGCGATACGGTTTTCATCTTGTACCGGCTTACGGTGCGTGACCGTCACGTTCCGACACTCCTGGCGCGGTGTTTTTACCGACTCTTTAATCGGTGTTGCAGAGACAACTTGTGCATACTGTGGGCCACGCTCGAAAACGTTAAGACTGGCCACCGCTGCAACACCCAGCGCAGCAGCTACGCCAATCCCTATACCCGCCAACATAGATTTATTCACGGGACTTCCTCCTTTTTTGCTATTAGCAACAACTTTGCAACAGAAGGTAAGGAATGCCAATCAGATTACGGATGAAAATAGCACGAGGAGGAGCGAAGGCAGGATGATTCGGAGAACTCTGAAGGAAGGCGCCGGATAAGTACAAACATCCGACGCCATAAGCCGTATTAATGCAGTTTCAGACGCGGGCGGATCACCCGGTTAATGCTGCCAACCAGCATCATCAGACCGGTTTTAAAGTAACCGTGCAGAGCAATCTGGTGCATGCGGTACAGTGAGATGTACACAAAGCGCGCAATACGCCCTTCTACCATCATCGAACCACGGGTCAAGTTACCCATCAGGCTACCCACGGTAGAGAAGTTAGAAAGTGAAACCAGAGAGCCGTGGTCTTTGTACTGATAGGCTTTCAGCGGCTTGCCGTTCATCTGCGCCAAAATGTTGTTCATTGCGCAGCTTGCCATCTGGTGCGCAGCCTGAGCGCGCGGCGGCACAAAACCACCTTCCGGGCGAGCGCAGGAAGCGCAGTCGCCAATCGCGTACACGTCGGGATCGCACGTGGTCTGCAGAGTCGGCTCAACCACCAGTTGGTTAATACGATTGGTTTCCAGACCGCCAATGTCTTTCATAAAGTCTGGCGCTTTGATCCCCGCAGCCCACACCATCAGATCGGCTTCAATGTACTCGCCATCCTTGGTATGCAGTCCGCCTTCATCAGCGCTGGTTACCATCGTCTGGGTCAGTACGCGTACGCCCAGTTTGGTTAACTCATTATGCGCAGCACTGGAAATACGCGGCGGCAACGCAGGCAGAATACGCTCACCGGCTTCTACCAGCGTAACGTTCAGCGCTTCGTTGGTCAGCCCTTTGTAACCATAGCTGTGCAGCTGTTTTACCGCATTGTGCAGCTCGGCTGAGAGTTCAACCCCCGTCGCACCGCCGCCGACAATGGCGATATTTACTTTGCCGTTAGCGCCCAGATTCGCGGAATACTTCAGGAACAGATTCAGCATCTCCTGGTGGAAACGACGCGCCTGATGCGGGTTATCCAGGAAAATGCAGTTTTCTTTGACGCCCGGCGTATTGAAATCGTTGGAGGTACTACCCAACGCCATCACCAGCGTGTCATACGGGACTTTGCGCTCAGGAACCAGCAGCTCGCCCTTCTCATCGCGCAGCTCGGCAAGAGTAATGGTTTTCGCTTCGCGATCGATATCCACCACCGAACCCAACTGAAACTGGAAACCGTGGTTACGGGCATGCGCCAGATAGCTCAGCGCATCCACGCCTTCGTCCAGGGAACCCGTCGCGACTTCATGCAGTAACGGTTTCCATAAATGGCTGTGGTTTCTGTCCACCAGCGTGATTTTGGCCTTTTTCTTGCGCCCCAGCTTTTTACCCAGCTGCGTCGCCATTTCCAGTCCGCCAGCACCGCCGCCGACAATCACGATTCTTTTTAATGGTGTAGTCAACGTGACCCCCTTAAATTTATTAACCAATTGTTAACTAAAAGTTATAGGCATAGCCTTTAATTAACAACAAGTTACGATAATGAAAATGTTCTTCGAGAGTGAGAATAACACGAACGGTGCATTGGTCATACCAAAATTGATGTGTATCAAGTTTTGATGCTGAAAAGATAGACAACACGAACTTTAAGAACAAAAAAACCAGCCCGAAGGCTGGTTTTTTAAACGTTCATTGAGGATTAACCTAACGTCTTGAACGCTTTGATGCGCTGCAAATGCGGGGAGATATTCTTAAACTTGTGCGTCTGCTCTTCGTCCCAGACTATCTCGTAAAAGTGATGCAGCTCTTCTGACGAACGCTGACTATTGAGCGCTTCATCATGACGTGACAGGATCACCAGGCAGCGATCGCGATTCTTTTCGCGGAAATTGGTCACGCATTTTGTCGCGATATCGGCATACTCTTCAGGCCTGTCGATTTTTCCTTCCATGTTCTCATACGGGAACAGGTTGGGATTAAACACTACCTGACGAATATCACACAGAAAACCAATCCGTTCAGCCCAATATCCCCCGAGCCCCACGCCACAAATCAGCGGACGGTCGTCCACATTAAGCTGCAGCATTTTGTCCACTTCTTTCAGTAGATGCTGCATGTCATGTTTAGGATGCCGTGTACTGTAGCTAATCAGCCTGACATCCGGGTCGATGAACTGCAGCTGCAACACCTTTTCGTGGTTGCCCGGGCTGTTAGAGTCAAAACCGTGTAAATAGATAATCATCGCATCCTCGCCAAACTTGCGTTAATGACCTGCTTTCTCTTCCTGCCAGCGCTCATGAAGCTGGTTGAGCTGGGCGCTTACCGTCTTCCAGCGTGCCGAGTCCATCAGTTCCTGACGTGAAAATGAACCTTTATGATACAAACGTGTAACACGTTCTGCATTGATCGGCGACAGATTATCTAACACACTGACCGCGCCTTTACGATTATTGCAGACCAGGATCATATCGCAACCCGCATCCAGCGATGCCTGACCACGCTCCGCATAACTTCCCATAATCGCCGCCCCTTCCATCGACAAATCATCGGAGAAAATGACGCCATCGAAACCAAGCTCCTGACGCAGCACCGTTTTCAGCCAGTGTGGCGAACCGCTCGCCGGACGCGGGTCCACGTCACTGTAGATGACATGCGCAGGCATAATGGCATCGAGTTTGTTTTCCGTAATCAACGTCTGGAACACGGACATATCTTTTGCACGAATTTCGGCTTCTGAACGTGGATCGGTTGGGGTTTCTTTATGCGAATCCGCCGTCACTGCCCCATGCCCGGGGAAATGTTTACCGGTAGTTTTCATGCCAGCAGCATGCATACCGTCAATGAAGCGGGTCGCCATAGCCAGCGCTTTCCGCGGATCGGCATGGTAAGAACGTTCGCCAATCGCCGCGCTGATATGCCCCACATCCAGCACCGGCGCAAAACTTATATCTATATCCATTGCGATCATTTCGCTGGCCATTAGCCATCCGGCGTCCTGAGCCAGATTGCCGCCTTCTTCCAGACCGTGCAGCGCCGCAAAGGATTGGGCCGCGGGCAGACGCGTAAATCCTTCGCGAAAACGCTGTACCCTGCCGCCTTCCTGATCTACCGCCACCACCAGATGATTGCGTGATGCCGCGCGAATCTGGCGCACTAATTCACGCAACTGTTCCGGGTCATGATAATTTCGGGTAAAGAGGATCAACCCACCTACCAGCGGATGCGCCAGAATCTCGCGCTCTTCAGCGTCCAGCTCATACCCTTCGACATCCAACATTACTGGGCCCACACTGCTCTCCTTATCCTTTCATTATTAGCTGCCGCCAGGTTTCATCGGCCAGCCTGATAAATTGTCGATCGCCGGTTTGTCGCCAGCGATACTCAAACCACCCCGCTTTCAGCATTATGACCCAGGGCCGCCATCGTCTTACCTGCCGCCACAGCGCGTTTTGTTCAATGTGCGCTCGTTGGGCGTAGGCGCTAACCAGCCGTTGGTGCTGAGATTCGTCGTTGACCCAAACCGCCGCCAGCTCCAGAGCGATATCACCGTCTCCGGCATATTCCCAGTCAATCAGCCGCAGCCCTGATGCTGTACGTACGATGTTGTCACCGTGGACATCCATATGCAGAGGCCCCAGACGCAAAGGTCGAGGCTCACCGCTTTTCCTGAGTCGCTTCAACGCTCGCAACCAGCATGGCGTGCGACGCGCCGGATCGCCACACTGCCAGTACTGTTCGAGTAGCGGCAGCAGACTGATTCGCCAGCCCAATTGGGGTTGTTGGTGCAGATGATACAATAAGCCAGCGAGTTCGTCGGCGTCCGGTAATCTGGATTCAACCTTACCGTGAAAAAAGTCGACCGCCATCCACCCACGTATATAAAAGCGGGGGCGCGGCGCAAGGCTTTCAGGCAGGTGCTTTAACGCGTGATAGTGGCGTAAGAAATGCGATTCCGGCGCGTCAGGGTCGTGATGAGAGCGCAACACTAAGCGGTGGGTATCGTGTTCGATGATGCAGCTCCCGCCGCTCAGGCCGCTCTGGTTGGCTACGACGGGATGATACTGCGGGAAATAGCGCGACAACACCTCGTCGCGCGTTAGCCGGTTATTGTTGCTGTACGGCACCTTTACCTGACCAGATTATCTCGCCAGTTTGTACCAGCATTAATTGCATTTGCAGGGCCGGCGAATTGACGTTGCCGGAGGCGCTGGAATAGAGCACATACTGTGCGCCAACGTTACGGGCGATACCAATCGCTTTGCTGCGCGTTCCCAGACTGTCGTTCGGCGACAGACCTAACTGCTGTTTGGCGACAGCCAACTGCTGGGCGGAAACCAGGGTAAACTTGCCGTTATTCGCCAACGCGTTCCTCAAGGTCTCGGTAGCTTCACCGGCATTCAACGAGCCGTTGGTCCGGTTATTCACGCTATCAACAAGCAGAACGCCTCCCGCTTTGACGCCGTCAGCCTGCAGCATTTTGCCGACCATCGGTTGCATAGCTCCGTTCCAGTCATAGTGACGTTGACGTGGCGTCGGCTGCGCCGTTTGGTCCTCGTGCTCAATCGGACCCGGCTGCTGCGGTATGCTTGGCACCGTTGGTACAACCGGCACCGGCTGTTGCGGCTGCGCGGGCTGTTCCGGCACTGGCTTCACTTCCTCTACTGGTGCGGGCTCACGTTGCGCCACACAGCCAGAGAGAAACATCGCCAGCGCGGCAATCAGTGCGTAGCGATTCATTTTGATCATCAAGATTCACCCCTTACAAATAAAGATAAAGTCTAACCTTGTGCGCCCCCAGAAAATTGGCGCTGCCGTACAGCGTCACCGACGAATGAGCCGGGATAGTCACGCTGCGTGGCGCTTCCAGAGGATGCATTTCCAGTCCTCTGGCGTCATACCAGTAAAACCGATAATGAACGGTAACGGGTTCTTGTCTTTCGTTATAAAGTCGCGAGGATGCTGAGGCCTGAATATCAGACGTGGTTAACGTCGGCTGTTCTGCTGTAATGCCCGACGCCAGAATCGTTGATTCCATCACCAGCGACTGTTCATCACTTACCGGAATTTCAGGATGTGCCCGACAGCCAGCCAGTAGCAGCAAGCTCAGTGAAAGTGCAATGCATCCTCTGGTCATGCTTACAGACCTTTATGCGCAAGCATTGGACCAAGCGCCCGCCCGCCCAGCAGGTGCATATGAATGTGATACACCTCCTGACCGCCGTGACGATTGGTATTCATAATTAAACGATACCCATCCGCAGCAATGCCTTCCTGCTCGGCGATTTTCGCCGCTACGGTGATCATGCGACCCAGCGCCTGCTCGTGTTCCGCCGTCACATCGTTGACGGTCGGGATCAGGACGTTAGGAATGATCAGAATGTGCGTAGGTGCCTGAGGGGAAATATCACGAAACGCAGTGACCAGTTCATCCTGGTACACGATATCTGACGGAATTTCACGACGGATAATTTTGCTGAATATAGTTTCTTCTGCCACGACGTTTTCCTTTTTCATTAACAGCCCAAGCGTTATGCCATGCTACGCCGGGTCACTCTGCGAGTATAGAGTATGAGCGAGTTACTCACGCTCTTTCAACTTTAACCCTCGATTTTTTAAGCAAAAAGCCCTGCCACTGCTGTTCTTATAACCATTTCCCGTCGCTATTGCTTAATCATAGTACTGAAACAACATTTCATTTATGCCGTAGCATCTGTTTACACATTGAATGTGAATGCGTATATTTCGCATTTGCATTCAATGCAAACTTAATAATTTACAACCAAAAAGTTCATCGCAACCTCAGTGATTCGAACTTAATATTAATAATTATCAAGGACTTTTCGATGTCTTTCACAACACTCAACGGGGATGACCAGCGCCAATCGGGGCTTGCCCCTTCTGTACTGGCAGCCTGCATCACGTTAGCACTATTGCCTTCCACCAGCCTCGCAGCCCCTGCTGAAGAGACGGTTATCGTTGAGGGCTCTGCTCCAGCCACATCCAGCGAGGAGCAGGATTACAGCGTTAAATCAACGACTGCTGGCACCAAAATGCAGATGACGCAGCGCGATATTCCGCAATCGGTCAGCATTATCAGTCAGCAGCGCATGGAAGATCAGCAACTGCAAACGCTGGGCGATGTGATGGACAACACGTTGGGGATAAGCAGAAGTCAGGCGGATTCAGATCGCAGTAGCTATTACTCTCGCGGATTTCAGATTGATAACTATATGGTCGATGGGATTCCGACCTATTTTGAATCCCGCTGGAATCTCGGTGATGCCCTTTCCGACACGGCCCTTTTTGAGCGTGTCGAAGTGGTCCGTGGCGCAAACGGGCTAATGACCGGGACGGGTAATCCCTCAGCGTCGATTAATATGATCCGTAAGCATGCCACCAGCCGCGAGTTCACCGGTAATGTTTCTGCGGAATATGGCAGTTGGAATAAACAACGATATGTGACCGACCTTCAAAGCCCGCTCACGGCAGACGGCAACGTGCGCGGGCGCATCGTGGCGGGCTACCAGAATAACGACGCCTGGCTTGATCGCTACAATAGCGAAAAAATGTTCTTCTCCGGGATTGTCGATGCCGATCTGGGCGACACCACCAGCCTGTCTGTGGGTTATGAATACCAGCGCATTGATATCAACAGCCCAACATGGGGTGGATTGCCGCGCTGGAATACCGACGGCAGCAAAAACAGCTATGACCGCTCGCGCAGCACTGCGCCGGACTGGGCGTACAACGATAAAGACTTCAACAAAGTGTTTGTCACCATCAAGCAACGTTTTGCCGATACCTGGCAGGCGACCATGAATGCCACCCACTCCGAGGTCAAGTTTGACAGTAAAATGATGTACGTCGATGCCTATGTCAATAAAGCCGATGGCACGCTGATTGGCCCGTATGGCAGCTATGGTCCGGGCTATGACTACGTCGGAGGTACCGGCTGGAACAGCGGCAAGCGTAAGGTGGATGCCGTCGATCTGTTCGCCGACGGCGGTTACGACCTGTTTGGTCGTCAGCATAATCTGATGCTGGGCGGCAGCTACAGTAAACAGAATAACCGTTACGAAAGCGCGTGGGCGAACGTATTCCCCAACGAAATCGGCAGCTTCTATACCTTCGATGGTAACTTCCCGGAAACCAACTGGAACCCGCAGTCATTGGCTCAGGACGATACCACGCACATGAAATCGCTCTACGCCGCAACACGTATTTCGCTGGCCGACCCACTGCATTTGATTGTCGGCGCGCGTTATACCAACTGGCGTATCGACACCCTCTCCTACAGCATGGAACAAAACCACACCACGCCGTATGCGGGCCTGGTGTATGACATTGACGATAACTGGTCTACGTACGCCAGCTATACCTCAATCTTTCAGCCGCAGAACAAGCGCGACAGTTCCGGTAAATACCTTTCCCCAATTACCGGCAATAACTATGAACTTGGCCTGAAGTCCGACTGGATGAACAGCCGTTTAACCACCACCCTCGCGGTGTTCCGCATTGAACAGGATAACGTGGGCCAATCAACCGGCGTACCAATTTCCGGTAGCAATGGCGACACGGCCTATAGAGCTATGGATGGAACGGTCAGCAAAGGGGTCGAATTCGAAGTTAACGGTGCGATCACCGATAACTGGCAGATGACGTTCGGCGCGACACGCTATGTTGCTGAAGACAACGAAGGCAATGCGGTAAACCCGAACCTACCGCGTACCACAGTAAAACTGTTTACCCGTTATCGCCTGCCAGCCATGCCGGAACTGACCGTGGGCGGTGGGGTTAACTGGCAGAATCGTGTTTATAGCGATACGGTCACGCCGTTTGGCACATTCCGTGCGGAACAGGGAAGCTACGCCCTGGTCGATTTATTCACTCGCTATCAGGTGACGAAAAATTTCTCTGTGCAGGGTAACCTCAATAACCTGTTCGATAAAACCTACGACACCAATGTCGACGGATCTATCGTCTATGGCGAGCCGCGCAACGTCAGCGTCACCGCCAGCTATCAGTTCTGATTCGAAACACATCACGCTCCACCTGCTCGTCAGGTGGATGCATTGGACTGAGAACACAAAAAGCCCACTTAAGTTTCCTTAAGCGAGCTTCTTAAATATGGCTCCTCTGACTGGACTCGAACCAGTGACATACGGATTAACAGTCCGCCGTTCTACCGACTGAACTACAGAGGAATCGTTGTGGAGGCTTATCTTAGCGGCGAAAAAATTTTTGTCAAACCCCATTTCCCCGAATAAGTTTCAATTGATGCTTCTCTCGACAGTTTGTTGCATTTCCAGACATTTTAAATGGAAAAAACTTTGCAGCTTTTTGGATTCTCCCTCATCATTTGAAATGAGGTTTCAACTTTCTTCTTTAAGGTCCACTTTGAACGTCTCCGCTGCCTTACGCCAGGTCGCTTCCCGCACGCCCTGGTATGCCAAACGCAAGAGTTATAAGGTTCTCTTTTGGCGCGAAATCACTCCGCTTGCGGTCCCCATTTTTCTGGAAAACACCTGTGTGCTGTTGATGGGCGTACTGAGTACCTTCCTTGTTAGCTGGTTGGGAAAAGAAGCAATGGCTGGCGTTGGTCTCGCCGACAGTTTCAACATGGTCATCATGGCGTTTTTTGCCGCCATCGATCTGGGAACCACGGTGGTGGTAGCATTTAGCCTAGGAAAACGAGATCGTCGACGGGCAAGGGCAGCAGCCAGACAATCGCTGGTGATCATGACGATTTTTGCTACCGTGCTGGCAGCGGTCATTCACTATTTTGGTGAACAGATTATTGACGTTGTCGCCGGTGAAGCCACCCCCGATGTTAAGGCTTTGGCACTCACCTATCTGGAACTAACGGTGCTCAGCTACCCGGCGGCAGCCATTGCTTTGATCGGTAGCGGCGCACTCCGCGGAGCCGGAAATACCAAAATTCCGCTGTTGATTAATGGCGGTATGAATATCCTAAATATCATCATCAGTAGCATCCTGATCTACGGGGTCTTTTCCTGGCAAGGGCTGGGATTTGTGGGGGCAGGACTCGGGCTGACCATTTCACGCTACATCGGTGCGTTCGCCATTATCTGGGTGCTGATGATTGGTTTTAATCCGGCACTGCGTATTCCCTTCAAAAGCTATTTTAAGCCGCTCAATCTCGCCATTATCTGGGAAGTTATGGGGATCGGTATTCCGGCAAGTATTGAGTCAGTGCTATTTAATGGCGGTAAACTGTTAACGCAGATGTTTGTCTCCGGCATGGGAACCAGCGTAATTGCCGGAAACTTCATTGCATTTTCCATCGCCGCGCTCATCAACCTGCCGGGGAATGCTTTAGGCTCCGCGTCGACAATCATTACCGGCAGGCGTCTGGGAAATGGTCAGATTGCCCAAGCGGAAATCCAGTTACGCCATATATTCTGGCTCTCAACAATCGGCTTAACCGCCATCGCCTGGCTAACCGCCCCTTTTGCCGGCGTTATGGCCTCATTTTATACCCACGATCAGGATGTAAAAGAGGTCATAGTCATCCTAATTTGGCTCAACGCAGCGTTTATGCCGATATGGGCAGCATCCTGGGTGCTACCATCAGGGTTTAAGGGCGCACGTGATGTGCGTTTTGCGATGTGGGTATCGATGTTGGGCATGTGGGGCTGTCGTGTTGTGGCGGGTTACACGTTGGGAATCGTATTAGGATGGGGCGTAGTCGGCGTTTGGTTAGGGATGTTCTTCGACTGGGCCGTGCGCGCCGCGTTATTTTACTGGCGTATGGTCACAGGCCGCTGGTTATGGAAATACCCTCGTCCCGAGCGTGAAAAGTGCATAAAACAACCGGTTGCGTCTGAATAAGCGGCGAAATGGGGAATATTTCAGCAAACGATCGCATTTATCTATTCAGGCTTTGACAACGCTGAGAGGCATCGCTAATATTCGCCTCGTTCACACGATTCCTCTGTAGTTCAGTCGGTAGAACGGCGGACTGTTAATCCGTATGTCACTGGTTCGAGTCCAGTCAGAGGAGCCATATTTAAGAAGCCTGCTTAGGAAACTAAGCAGGCTTTTTGCTTTATATCTGATAATCAATCACGGCTTCATCTGGCTCCATCGCCTGGCGCTTGATTTCATCGACGGATAACCCTGCGTTGCATAGCTCAATGAATCGCCAAACGTAGTTGCGCTGCAGTTGCCCGCGTTTCAGGCCCAACCAGACGGTATTTGCATCAAATAAGTGCCGGGTATCCAGACGGGTTAAGCTCCCCTCCTCCTGCTCTCCACTGGATTGTTCTGCCACCAGCCCGATTCCCAGCCCCAGCGACACATAGGTTTTAATCACATCCGAGTCCTGGGCGCTGAGGATAATATCCGGCACTAACCCTTTACGGGCAAATGCCTCATCGATACGGGAACGCCCCGTAATCCCCTGACGATACGTAATTAATGGCCAGTGGGCGATAGATTCCAGTGTGAGAGGAGACGTTTTCACCAAGGGATGATCGTGAGGAACAAGCAGGCTGTGGTGCCAACGGAACCAGGGAAAAGCTACCAACAGCGGATCGCTGCTAAGTCGCTCGCTGGCAATCCCGATGTCTGCCCCACCGTTTTGCAACAGTACGTCAATCTCCTGCGGTGTACCCTGGATCAGTTCCAGACGCACCTCAGGGAAGAGCTCACGAAAGGCTTTAATCACCGCGGGCAGGCTATAGCGTGCCTGTGTATGCGTGGTGGCAATCGTCAGTACACCGGACGTGTCATTGGTAAACAGATCCGCCAGTCTGCGAACGTTGCTGGCCTCATTCAGAATACGCTCGGCAATAACCAGCAAGGCTTTGCCCGGTTCGGTCATGCCCAGCAGGCGTTTACCGCGACGGATAAAAATCTCAATGCCAAGTTCATCTTCAAGTTCACGAATATGTCGGCTGACTCCCGACTGCGAGGTGTACAGTATATTCGCGACTTCCGTCAGGTTGTAATCCTGACGGGCCGCCTCGCGGATTATTTTAAGTTGCTGGAAATTCACTTTTCGCTCCGGGCGCATCAGACATTACGCTATTGTTAAAGTCTGATGCCCGGCATAACAAATAATAAAAACCCGCATCTTATTCCTGGAGGGAATAAGGTTTAGCTGACCAGCTGTAGCTCGCGGTTTTCCAGTGCCGGACGGCTTACCAGCGACAACAGGATCTCCTTCACGGCCTGTGCCTGCGGCGATAAGCTCCCTCTGGCTGAGACGTTCAGCGATAATGGCAGATTCATCGATGGGGTTGTTATCCGCGCCATCCAGCCGTTAGCGGCATTACATAATGAACGGGCCGCCGACTCAGGCAACACTGTGACGCCCATCCCACTGGCGATGGCAGCTGTTAAGGTGGCGATAGATTCAATTTCGCCAATCACTTTGGCCGTCAGGCGACGAAGCGAAAAAGCTTCATCTACACGCAGGCGAACTGCGCTGTAATCCCGTGGCAAAAACAGATTCATCTGCGCCACCGCGGCTAAATCGACGCTTTGCCCCGGGCAATCACGCGTCCCGACCAGGTACAGATCCTCTTTAAGCAACGGTTGACTGCTGATACCCGCCACGGGTGAGCGCTCGTAGAGCACCGCCATGTCTAAATGCCCGCTGAGCAGCTTGTCATTCAGCACCGCCCCACTGTTTTCATGCAAATAGACCAGCACATCGGGCAGCTCTGCTCGTACTGTCTGTAATAACGGCATAGTGATGGCTGACGCCGCCGTCCCCGGCGCCAGGCCAATAGAGACCTGTCCCCCCAGGGTCTGACCTACGTTATTGACCGCAAGTTGCGCCTGCTCGCACTGGCGTAAAATCGTCCGCGCATGGGCATACAACACTTTCCCCGCTTCCGTCGGTGTGACGCCGCGTTTGGTGCGAATCAGCAGTTGCTGATCCAGTTCGCCTTCCAGCGTAGCAACCTGCTGGCTCAGCGCGGGTTGCGCGATATGCAACACTTCCGCTGCCTGGGTCAGGCTACCTATATCGACGATTTTCACGAAATATTTCAGTCGTCTGAAGTTCATTTTGCCTCCTGTCGGAATACCAGAACCCGTGCTGGCAGTCATTAATTTCAGGATTGCAAGATGCTTGCCAGTTTAGTCAGCAGCCGTGTTTTACGGTTAAAACCGCGTAAAGTCAGGCTCAAAGGTGAAGAATGGACTTTTTGCACACCTGAACCTCTCATTCTGGCTGCCCTGGAAGAGGTAGACGCGCACCAGAATGGGGCAAAAGCATAAAAAGACGGAAAGATCGCCGCTTTGCTGATTTTGTCAGCAAACGAACGCACAAATGTATTTCCCCCTTTGACAAGCCTCATCGCCCTCGCTAATATGCGCCTCGTTCAAACGATTCCTCTGTAGTTCAGTCGGTAGAACGGCGGACTGTTAATCCGTATGTCACTGGTTCGAGTCCAGTCAGAGGAGCCAAATTTAAGAAGCCTGCTTAGGAAACTACGCAGGCTTTTTGCTTTTCTGTTTTTCATTCGTCTTATTTTTCATGTAGCCCTCTGGTGAGGGAGATAATCGTTTTCTCTTCCCGTCTGTCGCGGTAATCTCATAACGGTCGTTAATATATCGACTGCAATGTGTGTAGCCCAATTCAAATACTAATAACTAAAAGACAGTACAGACAGGATAACTATGGATTCCACTCTCACCTCCACGGGTCCCCAAGAGGACGTCTCTTCGCTTCATCGTGCCCGACGCGCTGCGCTTGGTAGCTTCGCTGGCGCCGTGGTCGACTGGTATGATTTTCTGCTTTATGGCATCACCGCCGCACTGGTCTTTAATCGCGAGTTCTTCCCGCAGGTTAGCCCGGCAATGGGAACACTTGCCGCATTTGCCACCTTTGGCGTCGGATTTTTGTTCCGTCCGATAGGCGGGGTTATCTTCGGCCACTTTGGCGATCGCCTTGGCCGTAAACGCATGCTGATGCTCACCGTCTGGATGATGGGGATTGCCACTGCGCTGATAGGGATTATTCCTTCTTTTGACACTATTGGCTGGTGGGCCCCTGTGCTGCTGGTGACGCTGCGCGCCATTCAGGGATTCGCCGTTGGTGGTGAATGGGGCGGCGCGGCGTTGCTCTCGGTCGAAAGCGCGCCAAAAAATAAAAAAGCCTTCTACAGCAGTGGCGTTCAGGTCGGTTACGGCGTCGGACTGCTGCTTTCTACCGGTCTGGTATCACTGATTAGCTCGCAAACTACCGATGAGCAGTTCCTGAGCTGGGGCTGGCGTATTCCGTTCCTGTTCAGCATCGTACTGGTTTTGGGCGCGTTGTGGATGCGTAACAGAATGGATGAATCAGCCGAATTCGAACAGCAACAGCAGGAACCGCAACCCGAGAAAAAGCGGTTACCGGTGGTCGAGGCGTTAATCCGCCATCCGGGCGCATTCTTAAAAATTATCGGCTTGCGCTTATGTGAACTGCTGACGATGTATATCGTCACCACGTTTGCCCTTAATTACTCTACGCAGAACCTGGGCCTACCCCGCGAGCTGTTTCTGAATATCGGTTTGTTAGTGGGAGGACTGAGCTGTCTGACCATCCCCTGCTTTGCCTGGCTTGCCGACCGCTTTGGTCGACGGCGCGTGTACATTACCGGTGCACTGGTCGGTACGCTGAGCGCCTTCCCGTTCTTTATGGCGCTGGAAGCACAGTCTATTTTCTGGATCGTGTTCTTCGCGATTATGTTGGCCAATATTGCGCACGATATGGTGGTCTGCGTACAGCAGCCTATGTTTACCGGTTTGTTTGGCGCAAGTTATCGCTACAGCGGCGCAGGCGTTGGCTATCAGGTGGCAAGTGTGGTTGGCGGTGGTTTTACCCCTTTCATTGCTGCAGCACTGGTAACATTCTCGGGCGGAGACTGGCACAGCGTGGCCATTTATCTTATGGCCGGGTGTCTTATTTCCGCCGCCACTGCATTGCTGATGCGGGATAAGCAGCACAGTTAAGCCCTGATGCGAAGGTCATTCGGCCTTCGCACAATCTTCCTCAACGTCTGACTTTTGTTTCATATTCCTGTGACATACTATCGGGAGAGCAGTACATCTGTGGAACAAGGAGACAGACATGAACAATAAGGGCTCCAGCCTGACCCCAACTCAGGCACTGGATAAACTGGACGCGCTGTACGAGCAGTCGGTTAAAGCACTGCGTAGCGCCATTGGTAAGTACATTGAAACAGGGACGCTCCCTGACATAATCGCCCGCCATAATGGTCTTTTTGTTTACCCATCGCTTTGTGTCACCTGGGATGGCAGCGCCACCAATCCCCCGAAAACCCGCGCTTATGGCCGTTTTACCCATGCGGGCAGCTATACCACTACGATCACCCGTCCGTCGCTTTTTCGTCCCTATCTTGAAGAACAACTCACGCTGCTGTATCAGGATTATGATGCGCATATCTCCGTCGAACCGTCGCAGCATGAAATCCCTTATCCCTATGTGATCGACGGTTCTGAACTGACGCTCGACCGCTCAATGAGCGCCGGATTAACGCGCCATTTCCCCACTACCGAGTTGTCACAGATCGGCGACGAAACAGCCGATGGTACCTATCATCCGGCGGAATTCTCCCCGCTGTCGCACTTCGACGCCCGACGAGTTGATTTTTCGCTCGCACGACTGCGTCACTACACGGGAACGCCGGTTGAACATTTCCAGCCATTTGTGCTGTTCACCAACTACACCCGCTATGTCGATGAGTTCGTGCGCTGGGGCTGCAGCCAGATACTCGATCCGAACAGCCCCTATATCGCGCTGTCATGCGCAGGCGGGATCTGGATCACCGCTGAAACGGAAGCTCCGGAAGAGGCCATCTCCGATCTCGCCTGGAAGAAACATCAGATGCCCGCCTGGCATTTAATCACCGCCGACGGTCAGGGGATCACGCTGGTCAATATCGGCGTTGGCCCTTCTAACGCCAAAACCATTTGCGATCATTTGGCCGTCCTACGCCCTGACGTCTGGCTAATGATTGGACACTGTGGCGGCCTGCGCGAAAGCCAGGCGATTGGCGACTATGTTCTGGCCCACGCTTATCTGCGTGACGACCATGTGCTGGATGCCGTACTACCGCCGGATATTCCGATTCCGAGCATTGCGGAAGTACAACGCGCACTGTATGACGCCACCAAAGAAGTCAGCGGCATGCCCGGCGAAGAGGTTAAACAGCGCCTGCGTACCGGTACCGTCGTCACCACCGACGATCGCAACTGGGAGTTACGCTATTCCGCTTCTGCGCTGCGTTTTAACCTCAGTCGCGCGGTGGCTATTGATATGGAAAGCGCCACTATCGCCGCCCAGGGCTACCGCTTCCGCGTCCCTTACGGCACGCTGCTGTGCGTTTCCGATAAACCGCTGCACGGCGAGATCAAACTGCCTGGTCAGGCCAACCGTTTTTATGAAGGTGCCATTTCCGAGCACCTGCAAATAGGTATCCGGGCAATTGATCGTCTGCGTGCTGAAGGCGATCGACTGCACTCCCGTAAATTACGTACGTTCAACGAACCGCCGTTCCGTTAAGGCCTGAAGGTAACTATGCACAACTCAACTCCTCTTTCCGCTCTGCGCAACCTGCTGTTAGCGCAAGGGCTGGATGGCATGATTGTTCCGCGCGCCGACGCTCACCAAAGCGAAGATTGTACACCGCATGACAATAAGCTGGCCTGGCTGACCGGTTTTAGCGGCTCCGCTGGTCTCGCGTTGGTCCTGCGCGACCGCGCATTAATGTTTGTCGATGGACGCTATCAGGTCCAGGTGCGCAATGAAGTCTCGCTGGATGATTTTGAAATTCACCATTTACATGACGAACCGCTGGCCGATTATTTGCAGTCTCACGTTGCTGCCGGCGCGCGTATCGGTTTTGAACCGTTGCTGATGGTCAACAGCCAGTTTGAAGCACTGTCGGCGACCCATTGCGAGCTGGTGCCTCTTGAGCAAGATCCTTTCGACCAGGTATGGCTTGACCGCCCGGCAGCCCCCTGCGGCATCATTCGTGAAATGCCCATTGAAATCAGCGGGGAAAGCAGCACACAAAAACGTGCCCGCGTCGTGGATCTGCTCACGCAACAACAGGCCGACGTTCTGGTGATCACGCTGCCGGATAACATTGCCTGGCTGCTGAATGTGCGCGGTTCCGATCTGCCAATGGTGCCAGTGCCGTTTTCGTTCGCCCTGCTCCATCGCAGCGGCGAGCTGGAATGGTTTGTTGATAGCAACAAAACCCAGCAGCTCCCTGCTGCACTGCTGAATACGCTCACGCTGGCCCCAGAAGAGAGTTTTCTTGCCCGCTGCCAGCAGTTGGCCAAAGGGAAACGCTTTTTGGTCGATAAAGACTACGCCCCGGTCGCGCTGCGTTTTGCCATTGTAGAACACGGTGGCGAAGTCTTATGGGCACCCGATCCCATCACCTTGATGAAAGCGCACAAGAATGACGTTGAACTGGCGGGCTATCGGGAATGCCATGAACAAGATGGCGCGGCCTGGGTTAACTTTCTGGCATGGCTTACGCATGAAGTTCCCTTGCGCGAAGCGGTAGGCAATCCGGTCACTGAGCTGGAAGCGCAGGCCAGGCAACTGGAATTTCGCCAGCAGCAGTCGGGATTTATCGAGCAAAGCTTCAACACGATTTCGGCCTCAGCCAGCAATGCCGCAATGTGCCATTACCATTCCAGCGAAAAAACCAATACGCCCATTACCTCTCAGGCCATGTATCTGAATGATTCCGGCGGCCAGTACCATAATGGTACGACGGATACAACGCGCACCCTCGCGTTTGGTCCACAGGATCCGCAGCGTCGTCTGCATTACACCGCTGTGTTGAAAGGCTTTTTGTCGCTTATCTCACTGCAATTTCCCAGCGGCACTCAGGGTCATCAACTGGATGCCTTTAGCCGTCGGGCGCTGTGGGACCTGGGTCTGGATTTTGATCACGGTACGGGACACGGCGTAGGCCATCAGCTCCTGATCCATGAGCAGCCCCATCGCATTGCCAAAAAAGTAAACCCCTGGCCTCTGGTTGCAGGCAATATCATTACCATCGAGCCGGGTTATTATCTGGCCGGAGAATATGGGATCCGTATTGAGAATCAGGTGGAGATTATCAACAGTCGTCCTGGCTTCTGTCGCTTCTCAACGCTGACGCTGGTGCCAATTGATTTAAGTCTGGTTGAACTGCATCTGCTAAGTGAGGCTGAAAAGCAGTGGATTGATGATTACCACCAGCAGGTCAGAGAGACGTTATCCCCACGCGTGAACGCAGAGGCTCGTCCGTGGTTGTTTGCCGCCACTGCGCCGATTCGCGTTCAGGCCAATTAATGCATTAAAAAAGGCAGCCCGCGGCTGCCTTAATTCTCCCCAACTTTTTACTGCTTAGCTGTGACGGATGTACTCATCCATTTCAGTTTTCAGGTTATCGGACTTAGTACCGAAGATAGCCTGAACACCGGAACCCGCCACTACAACGCCCGCCGCACCCAGTTTCTTCAGGCCAGCCTGATCCACTTTGGCAACGTCAGCGACGCTGACACGCAGACGAGTGATGCACGCATCGAGGTTAGTGATGTTTTCTTTACCGCCGAATGCCGCAACCAGGGCCGGAGCCATTTCGCCGGACGCACCTGCTTTGGTGTCTTCGGTAGCATCTTCACGACCCGGAGTTTTCAGGTCCAGCGCTTTGATCAGCACACGGAAGATGGTGTAGTAAACAATCGCATAACCGATACCGACAATCGGGAACAGCCACAGTTTGCTGCTGTTACCGGACAGAACGATAAAGTCGATCAGACCGTGGGAGAACGACGTACCGTCACGCATACCCAGCAGGATACAGATCGGGAATGCCAGACCAGCCAGAATTGCGTGGATGATGTACAGGATCGGCGCCACGAACATGAACGAGAACTCGATCGGTTCGGTAATACCGGTCAGGAACGAGGTCAGCGCCGCGGAGATCATGATACCGCCCACTTTCGCGCGGTTTTCTGGTTTAGCAGAGTGCCAGATAGCGATAGCGGCAGCCGGCAGACCGTACATTTTGAACAGGAAGCCACCAGACAGTTTGCCCGCAGTCGGGTCACCCGCCATATAGCGAGGGATATCGCCGTGGAATACTTGGCCCGCAGCGTTGGTGTATTCACCGATCTGCATCTGGAATGGAACGTTCCAGATATGGTGCAGACCAAACGGCACCAGGCAGCGTTCAATGAAGCCATAGATACCGAACGCCACGACCGGGTTCTGGTATGCAGCCCACTGGGAAAATGTCTGAATAGCAGTCCCGATCGGCGGCCAAATGAAGGACAGAACCACACCGGTGAAGATAGCGGCCAGACCAGAAATGATAGGAACGAAACGCTTACCCGCAAAGAAGCCAAGATACTCAGGCAATTTGATACGGTAGAAACGGTTGAACATATACGCTGCAATCGCACCGGAGATAATCCCCCCGAGAACACCCGTATCAGCAAGGTGTTTAGCTGCGATCTCTTCAGCAGGTAAATGCAGAACCAGCGGCGCAACAACAGCCATGGTCTTAACCATAATGCCGTAGGCAACAACGGATGCCAGTGCAGATACGCCGTCGTTATTGGTGAAGCCTAACGCGACACCGATGGCAAAAATCAGCGGCATGTTTGCAAAAACAGAACCGCCTGCTTCTGCCATTACGTGCGATACAACGGCTGGCAGCCAGCTGAAGTTAGCGGAACCGACACCCAGCAGGATACCTGCAATCGGGAGTACGGATACCGGCAGCATCAGCGATTTACCGACCTTTTGCAGGTTAGCAAATGCATTCTTAAACATAATTGAGAGTGCTCCTGAGTATTTGTGCTTTTCTACGTTCTCACGCATTAGCGAGGGGGGAGAACCTCGCCGTGTACAGGGCATCTAAGTACCCTTTATTTATTACACAGAGTAAAATAATTCAGTTTGTTTTTGTTTGACGGCTATCACAATTCAGTCGTGGATGGCCGTAAAATCCGCACATTCCGATAAAATGCGTTTCTGAATGTGTCAAACCGGTTATTCACCGCCCATTTTGAGGCGGTGAACTTTACTCGCTTTGCTTATTAATTACGAGCTTTAAAAAAAGTCAGTTAACGAACGGATTGCAGGCGAGAAGCGTCGATGTGAAACAGGCGAGCAAAGTTATCAGTGGTTGCCTGCGCCAGTTCTTCAACGGCAACACCTTTCACTACGGCCATATACTCCGCAACGTCACGGGTCATGGCAGGCTGGTTCTCTTTTCCACGATGCGGTACAGGCGCAAGGTAGGGAGAATCCGTCTCAACCAGCAACCGATCCAGAGGAACATAGCGGGCGGCATCACGGAGCTGATCTGCGTTACGGAAAGTGACGATGCCGGAAAACGAGATATAAAATCCGAGGTCCAGCAATTTGCCCGCCGTTTCTCTGTCTTCTGTAAAACAGTGTAGTACGCCACCACAATCCGTCACTTTTTCTTCGCGCAGAATAGACAGCGTATCGGCCCGCGCATCGCGGGTATGTACGATAACTGGCTTTTGTAACTCACGGCCAATCTGAATATGATGGATAAAAGATTCCTGCTGGCGCACCTTTGTTTCCGGCGTATAGAAATAGTCCAGCCCGGTTTCCCCCATCGCCACAACGCCCTCTTCGGCGGCAAAACGGCGCAGGTCTTCAACATCATAGGCTTCATCCTGATTTAACGGATGCACGCCGCAGGAGAACACCACATTGTCACGTTCACCGACCAGTTCGCGCATACTGCGGTATCCTGGCAGAGTGGTCGCGACGGCAAGACAGAATTTCACATCGCGTGCGGCTGCTTTCGCCAGCACGTCATCCACGTCCTTATGCAGAGATTGATAATCCAGGCCATCAAGATGGCAGTGTGAGTCGACTAAAAACATAATGTCTCTCTCAAAGATGGGGAACAGGCAGTACGGTGCCTGGTTGCAGGTAATGCTCAATACGCAGGATAAGATCGGTTAACACCAGTTCACGGTTTACGCCTGTTACGTTCAGCAACTGCTGACGGCAATGACAAACGTCACCGAGTATCGCCTGTATCCGGGCGACGGATAACCGTTCTGCGATAGAAGATATCAGGTCCAGCGCGTCAGGATTGGTTAAATGGGAAACCCCATACGGACGCTTCAAGGCATCCGTCAACAACGTTGCCAGCCAGTGTAAACGGGCGGCGGCCTGATCGTGGTTTAACACCGCGAGCAGGATATACCAGTCACCTGCGTTTAATGTGTTTGCCAGTGCCGCACAAAAATCTGTGCGATGCGCCCAGCTTTCAGCCTGTAACAACGAGAGTGCCGCACCAGGCGAACCCGCGCTCAGGCGTAATGCGCTCAACAGAGCTTCTGGAGATGCTGTCACTTCACGGGCGAGCCAGGAGATAGCGTACGACTCAGCCGGCGGCGCAAGATGGTGTAACCGGCAGCGGCTGCGCAATGTCGCCAGCAATCGCGCAGACTCTGTGCTGGCGAGGAAAAACCAAGTTTGTGCCGGCGGTTCTTCCAGCGTTTTTAGCAGAGCATTGGCAGCAGCATCAGTTAACTGGGCAGCATCAGGGATCCACACCACTTTCGCACCGCCAAGGCGTGAATGCTCGTACAGCTTTTCACTCACTTCACGTACCGCATCAACCCCCAGCGTACTTTTGCCTTTTTCCGGCAGCAGCGAATAGTAATCAGGATGAGTCCTCGCCTGCATCAGCTGACAGCCCCGGCAGTGTCCGCAGCTTTTATGCCCTTCCGGCTGCTGGCACATTAAATAGCGACTGAGTGCGTAAATCAGCGCGTCGTCACCCATTCCGGGTAATGCCTGAATCAGTAACGCATGGTGACCACGACCCGCCTGGTAGCTGGCTACCAGTTTTTCAAAATCTGGTCGTAACCATGGGTACCATTTCATGCGCCCTGCTCCTGCACCCACTGGGTGATGGTATTGCGGATATCAGCCATCACAGCTTCCAGCGGCTGCGTAGCGTCGATGGTACGAATGCTGGCATCTTTGGCAGCCAGTTCAAGATAGCGCGCGCGGGTGCGATTAAAGAAATCGAAAGATTCCTGCTCAATACGATCCAGCTCGCCGCGCGCACGGGCACGCTTCAATCCGACTTCTGGAGTCACGTCCAGATAGAGCGTCAGGTCCGGGCGAAAATCACCGAGCACCGCATCGCGCAGGGTTGCCAGCATGTTTTGATCGATGCCGCGTCCGCCCCCCTGATACGCCTGGGTCGACAAATCGTGACGGTCGCCAATTACCCATGCGCCTTTTGCCAGCGCAGGTTTAATAACGGTTTCGACCAGCTGTACGCGCGCGGCGTAAAACATCAGAACTTCAGCTTTGTCAGTGATGACCTCGTCACCCACCGACTTAATGTCCAGCACCAGACTTCTTAGTTTCTCCGCGAGCTGAGTTCCCCCCGGTTCGCGGGTAAAAACCATGTCACAAATACCGAGTTGCTCAAGTGTCTCTACCACCACGTTACGCGCAGTGGTTTTTCCGGCGCCTTCCAGGCCCTCGATGACGATATAGTTACTGCCCATTTTTTTCCTTAAGCACTTTCAGGTAATCCTGCACGGACCGGTTGTGGCTGGCAAGATTGGTGTTAAACGTGTGACCGCCTTTACCGTCAGCCACGAAATAGAGGTACGGCGTTTTTGCCGGATGCGCCGCGGCCTGCAATGAGGCCTCTCCCGGCATGGCAATCGGGCCAGGCGGCAGCCCCGTAATGGTATAAGTGTTATAGGCGGTCGGGGTATCTAAATCCACACGCGACAACTTGCCATTATACCGTGACCCCATCCCGTAAATCACCGTCGGATCGGTCTGTAAACGCATGCCAATCCGTAAGCGGTTAATAAAGACGGAAGCCACCTGGTCACGCTCGCTGGCAACCGCAGTCTCTTTTTCGATAATAGAGGCCATGGTTACCAGCTGATTTTTGTCCTGATAAGGCAGGCCTTCAGCGCGCCCTTCCCAGACCGAGTCTACCGCTTTAACCATTTTCTGATGCGCGCGTTTTAGCAACGCCACGTCGGTTGTATTGGCGGTATACATCCAGGTATCTGGCCAGAACCAGCCTTCTACCCATTGCGGGTTCTCCAGCTTCAGCGCCTGAGCAACGGTCTCGTAATTATCATCGCTCAGCGTATGTTTGATGTACGGGGCGTCACGAAGCTGTTTGAGGTAGTCGCTCAAACGCATCCCTTCAACCAGACGTAACGGGAACTGCGCCTCTTTACCGCTTTCCAGCAGTTGCAACATATCCCGGACTGTCATGTCGGGCGTAAAACGGTAGGTTCCGGCTTTAAAATGCGACAGTTCGGGTTCCACACGCAGCAGCCACTGGAACACACGCGGACGATTGATGATTTTTTCGCGATAAAGTTGCTCGCCCAGCACCAGACGCCCGGTGCCTGCCTTCAGGGAAAAAATAGCCTCTTCTTTGATGAGTAGCGTACTGTTCGCCAGTTGGCGAACTTTCCACGCGCCGAACCCGGCAGCGATACCCATCACTACCAGCAACAATAATAAAACGCCTAACAATTTCTTCATGCTAATCAGACAACTCACACAGTGGGGCTAAATATTGGTAAAGTTCGCGCGACGGCCAGCGTTGGCCCTCAAATTTTTGCACCGGAACAATCGGCATCAGTGCATTGCAGATAAAAACTTCGTCCGCATCGACCAGCGTCTCAAGGCGAGCGGCAACTTCAGCCACCCGATATGGCGAAGCGGCGAGCTGCCTGATAATGTGCTGGCGCATAATACCGTTAACGCCCGCCTGATCAAGACACGGGGTAAACACATCCATTCCCCGGCGCCAGAATAAATTCGCGGCACAGCATTCCGTAAGCCACCCTTCGCTGTCAAGGACCAGCGCCTCATCGGCGTTTGTCTGCTCAAGATGAGCGCGGATCAGCACCTGTTCAAGGCGATTCAAATGTTTGAGACCCGCGAGATAAGGATTACGTCCCAGCGGAACCGGGCTAAGCGCAAGGGTTGCGCCCTCGGCTTTCCAGCGGGCGTAATGCGTGGGGTATGAGGAGGTGCTGATTATTCGCGTGGGCTGCACGCAACCTACTGTGCTATAGCCACGCGTACCGACCCCACGAGTAATAATGACTTTAAGCACGCCGTCTTGCTGTGTGCGCGCAACAAGACGCATTTCCTCCGCTAACGTAGCCCAGTCGAGAAATGGGATCGCGAGCCGCGCACAGGCTTTTTCGAGACGAGCTAAATGGGAAAAAAACAACGTAATATTTCCATGAATAATACGTGCCGTTGTAAAACAACCATCCCCAAAGAGCAGTCCACGATCGTTTACCGCCACGCGCTCAATCGGCTCACCATTGATAAGATACATTCACCCTCCGAATTTTATATCTCAGATTGTCAGGTGAAGGCAGGGTTCGCAAGCATTTTATCGGCATCATTTATGTTTTCCGGAACGAACACCAACAGAACAATCTATATCATATCAACGTCATCGAGACGAAATACCCCAATAAAAAAAAGACATACGTAAACAGGTTAAATACAAAAAACAAATACAATACTAAATTTTAATGTATTTAGAAAAAATGAAATCAATCTTAAGATATTATTTGTGTTAATACCTATTACATTACGGCATACTTCCAGCGTATATTTACGTTAAGGTAAATATATATCAATTAATTTTTACATCAATTCAAAGGGATTTTTATAATGAAAGGAAAATTGGCTGCTGTCGCGTTTTTGGGTTTTATGGGTGTCGCATCTTCTGCAATGGCCCAGGATGGTCAAGTAAACTTCACCGGTAAAATTATTGAAGCAGGTTGCCAGATTAACGGCTCCGTTACCAGCACCCAGAACGTTAAACTGGGCGAAGTAGCTAAAACTGCATTTACCAACGCCGGCGATACGGCTGCGACCACTAAATTCTCTATGGTACTGTCCGCCTGTCCGGCAGCTCTGCTAGGTAAACCCGTCGCTGTAAAATATGACGGTACTCCTGATATAACCGATAACGATTATCTTCAGTTGACCAACTATGGTAACACAGGCGTAGCGGATGGCGTAGCTATCCAGTTACTGAACACTGATGGCACCCCATTAGCGCTGGGGACTGCTTCTAATGCAGTCACTATCAATGCTGATGCAGCAGCAGAAACTGAACTCGACTTCTTTGCCCGTTATATTTCAACAAAATCAGCTGTCACCGCTGGTGATGCAAACGGTACGGTCAACTTTACTCTGACTTACAACTAATTGCGCTGAAATTAATCCCCATCATTAGTAATTAACTAAGCCGGGTTGCTCCGGCTTTATTCTTCGAGGTAGAACACATGAAGAAATCTATTCCTTTTACTGTCGCGGCGCTGCTACTAGTAATGAGTTCCGCGCAGGCCGGGATTATTGTCGGTGGAACACGAATTATTTACAAAGGCGATAAAAAGGAGACCTCGATTAGCGTTAAAAACCCGGATAAAACCTCTTATTTAATCCAGTCCTGGAGCGACACGGGGGAAAAAAACGGTGATAAAACGCAGTTTATGATTACCCCACCACTTTTTCGCTTAGGCCCGGAGCAGGAAAACACGCTGCGTATTATTCGCGCTGGTGGCAACCTTCCTGAAGATAGAGAATCATTGTACTGGATGAATATCAAATCCATCCCAGCGACCGAAAAAAATGACAGCGCGAACACGCTGCAAATTGCCGTAAAAACACGCATTAAATTGATCTATCGGCCGCAATCGCTGACTGAACAGCCTGAAAAATACACCGACAAACTGACCTGGCAGCGCAGCGGCAATTCAGTCACCGTTACCAACCCAACACCGTACTACATGAACTTTAGCTCCGTCAAAGTGGGCGGCAGCACGGTGAAAGACGCCAGCTATGTCGCACCAATGAGTCGCGCCACTTTTACCCTTCCAGCAGGTGCCAGTGGTGATATCAGTTGGGTCATTATCAATGACTTCGGTTCCGCAGGAGCGGAACACCGCTCGCGTTAATTCTGGCGCAAGGTGATTACTCCGCCGAAAGGACATCGGAATGAATGCAAATAGTATTAAAAAAAATATGAAATTTAGCCGATTAGCGTGGTTTATTGCGCTACAGTGTATGCTGCCAATTTCTCACTCCGCGATGGCTCGCGATTATTTTAACCCTGCACTGTTAGGGATTGATGGGCCAGGAAAAGAGTTAACGGACCTCTCAGCCTTTGAAGAAGGCATCGGTCAGTTACCCGGTACTTATCGTGTTGACGTGATAGTCAACAAAACCTCAGTAGGTGTGCGTAATATTGACTTTGTGACACACAAAAATGCACAGGGTGAATCCACCTTGCAGCCTTGTTTGAGTATCGATATGCTGCGCGAGTTTGGTATCCGTACTGAGGCATTCCCACGATTAGCCGCCAACGGCGACTGCGCTAACCTCTCTGCAATTCCCCAGGCCAGCGCAGAATTTGCATTTGAGCGCCAGCAATTGCTGTTTTCTATTCCTCAAGCCGCCATCGATAACCTCGCACGAGGCTACATCGCCCCAGAGCGGTTCGACGCAGGGATTAATGCTCTACTGCTCAACTACAACTTTACCGGTGCGGATACCCAAGCGCGCACTAACGACATGAGCGATTACGAAAGTTATTATTTGAGTCTCCAGCCTGGGTTAAATATCGGGTCCTGGCGCATTCGCAACTACAGTACCTGGAATCGTGACGTCAATGACGGCAACGCTCAGGAAAGCTGGGATTCACTCTATACCTATGCCCAGCACGACGTTATTTCGCTTAAAGGCCAGTTAACTCTGGGCGACAGCACCGCGCCTTCAGATATGTTCGACAGCGTGCCATTTCGCGGTATACAGTTAGCTTCAGATGATGACATGTTACCCGACAGTCTTCGCGGATATGCGCCCGTGGTAAGAGGCATTGCGCGAACAAATGCCCAGGTCGTTATCAAACAGAATGGCTACACCATTTACCAGAGTTATGTCTCCCCCGGTGCATTTGAAATTACCGACATGTACCCAACCGGCAGCAGCGGTGACCTTGATGTCACCATCAAAGAAGCTGACGGCAGCGAACAGCATCAGACTGTGGCATTCGCCTCCCTCCCCGTTCTACAGCGTGAAGGTCGTCTGAAATACAACCTGACCAGCGGACAATATCGCCCGTATGACAGCGATATTGATAAAGAGATGTTTACTCAGGCATCGGTCATTTATGGCCTTCCGGATGGATTTACGGTCTATGGTGGTGGGCAGTTCTCGCAACACTACCAGTCACTGCTCTCCGGGTTTGGTAAGAACTTCGGTACGTTAGGTGCAGTTTCCCTTGATGGAACCCAGGCTTGGTCAACACAGAAAGATCAGGATAAAGAAGGAGGTCAGTCCTGGCGTATTCGTTACAGCAAAAACATCCTCGCAACCGGTACGAATATTTCCATTTCAGGCTATCGCTATTCGACCTCAGGCTACTACACCCTACAGGAAGTTCTCGACACCTGGCGTGATGATGAATGGCGAACCAATAATCATCGCCGCCGTAATCGGGCCGAATTTCAGCTCAACCAGAATATAGGTGAAAGCCTGGGTTCGCTGTCATTGAATGCGATAAGTGAAGATTACTGGAACAGCGATCGTCAGATGCAATCCATTGGCGTGGGTTACAGCAACAACTGGGCTGGCATCTCCTGGAACCTCAACTATAGCTATAACCGTAATACCACCGATAACAGTAGTAGCAGTCGTAACTATGAGCATGAAAAGATATACAACGAAGATCAGGTGTTCTCGCTCAGCATGAATATCCCTCTTGATCGTTGGTTAAGCAACAGCTACGCAAACTATGGTTTCAATACCAGCAAAAAAGGCGATACCAGCCATACGGTCGGCTTGAGCGGCTCAGCGCTGGAAGAACGTAACCTGAACTGGAATGTGCAGGAAAGCGAAACTAATCATGGTGAAGGCAGCGGTGGTTACGCTAGCCTGGATTATCAGGGAACCTACGCACGCCTTAACTCTGCCTACAGCTACGATCATGACCAAAAACGCGTGAGCTACGGTATTGAAGGCGGAATGGTGGCCCATGCCCACGGTATCACACTGAGTCAGGCGCTCGGTGAAACCGCTGTACTGGTAGAAGCGCCGGGAACAGAAGGGGTAGCGATAAACAATCAGAACGGTGTTAAAACCGATTTTCGGGGTTATACCGTCGTTCCGTATGTTTCGCCTTACCGCGAAAGCACAATCTCGTTGAACACTGAAACACTCCCCGAAGACGCAGATATTGAACTGACGACCCAAACAATCACCCCTACCCGTGGTGCAATAGTTCGAGCGCATTTTGATACTCGAATTGGCAAACGCGTGCTGATGACTTTAGTTCGTAGCAACGGAGAGAACGTTCCATTCGGTGCAATGGTTACGGACAGCAGTACACCAAATACATCTGGTTCCATTGTGGGTGATGGCGGTATTGTCTACCTCACGGGGATGAAAGACGCGGGTACAGTCACAGCAAAATGGGGACGTGGAACGAATGAGCAGTGCCAGGCGCAATGGCAATTACCGAACAGTGCACCGACTAGTAATATCATTGTAGTCAAAGCAAACTGCCGATAACAGGAAATAATATATGAAGAAGCTATTAACCATTGTGACCCTGACTGCGAGTTGCTTATTGAATATTACACCGGCATTGGCAGATTATGTCTCCAGAGTCGATTGGGGTACCATGAATTATGCGCTTGCTCCTTTGCATATCCCTGCTGCGGTTGGTGGTGTAAGCGGCTGGACTGACAGAGGCTCAATTTTAATGTATACCCTCCCTTATAGTAATCGGGATGCCTATATAGACCTGACAGTTAATGGCACTCTGCTAGGTGATGGCGTTACCTGGGCTACGAATAATCCTGGTATCGGGGTGCAATATCTTGTTGCTGCTCCCAGCACATTAGGGATTGTCTTAAATTCTTTGGAAAGCATAACCGCACCTAACTATCCCCTGTATCTAACGAAGACTAGCGGTTCGGGAACATACAGTGTCGGCGGTTACTACCACCTCAAGTATCGACTGGTCAGATTACTTGAAAAAGTACCGGCGGGAAAAGTAACCACTCTGCCAAATGTAACGCTAAACATCCATAATGGGTCTGCGACTGAAATAGCGTCACTCCCGAAAAGCTCCGGACTTATTCTGTCAGGTATATATTCAAACATTCCGATTGATGCATGTACTATTGTTGCGCCAAGCGAAATTAAGCTTCCGAACTTATATGGCAATCAATTGCAAAATGGTGCACAAAACGTTATTCAAGCACCAAAAATTTCTTTAAATTCTTGCCCTGGCGCTGTTGATGGTATTTCTTATCGTTTCACTGCTGTTTATGGAACCCATAATGCAGCAAATGGTGTGTTAAACACCATGACTGGGCAAGGCTATGCAAGCAATGTTTATATACAACTGCAAAATACGGATGGAACACCGCATCCGGCGAATAGCGCTATTGCAATCAATAATTATGACGGTTCCGGTAATTATGACATCCCTGATTTTAAAGTGGGATATTTTATTGATAATACCGAAACTGTCACTGCCGGTATTGTAAAAACAGCTATTGAGCTTCAAGTAACCTATAATTAAAAGGACTGCGTATGAAAATTATCAATGGAAAAACAGCGACAATATTTATTCTGGCCTGCAGTGGATTATTTTCTGCCACCAGCCAGGCGGGCCAGGCTGTGAATATTGACATTACCGGGCAGGTTATCGCATCACCGTGTGTGGTTAACAGTAGTAATACTTCTCTTGCCGTCGATTTAGGTACGTCCATTCAAGCTAACGACCTCGCGACCGCCGGCAGTGCAACAGCATGGAAAGACGTTATCTTAAAATTAACCAACTGCCCGGCATCAACCAGCTCTTTCACTGTGTCGTTTGCTGGAACCGCAGACACAGACCCGGATTTCTACCAAAACACGGGCACAGCGACCAACCTCAAACTTGAACTCACCGATAATGTCGGTAACGCTGTATACAAAAATGGTGCTTCTCTTGCCAACGTCACGATTCCCAGTGCTACCCACGCCTATGACCTGGAAATGCGCGCCCGTGCAGTATCCAAAGGTAACGTGATGCCAGGTACTATCGTCGGCCAAGTACAAGCTACCTTTACCTACCAGTAATTCAGGATGGGAAAATGGTGCAACAGATAAACAAAGTGCTGCCTGTTTTGGCCTGTTTGTGGGCAGTAAGCGGCATGCAATCCGTACAAGCTACGGACATCAATCTGAGTGGTACTGTCGTCGCTTCCGCCTGTACAGTGGATACTAACACGGTCGATCAGACGGTTAATTTCGAACAGGCGCGCGCCGTTGATTACCCTAATATCGGTGATACCAGTGAATGGCAGGACTTTGAGCTAACGCTTTCTGCCTGCCCTGCATCAACAACAAAAGTAACCGCCCTTTTCAGTGGCGAAGTAGACAATGACGATGCCACCAAGTTTGCGAATACTCAGGGTGATGCAAGCGGAATGGCATTGCAAATAATGACGCGAGATCATCTCACCGAGATCTCACCAGGAGCTGTTTATCAGGTTAGCATTGATAGCAGCCATAACGTCGTGTTTCCACTTTCAGCAAGAATGTACACGCCAACCGGCCAGGTAACAGCGGGTGAGTTTCGTACTACCGTACAGCTCACCTTCACCTATCAGTAAACACAAGAAAAAAAAGCGGAGCGCCTGGGCGCTCCGCTTTTTTGCAGTGTAAATAACTAAACGCGTTTAAAGATCAACGAACCGTTAGTCCCGCCAAAGCCGAAGGAGTTACACAGTGCGTACTCCAGACCACTAACCTGACGCGCTTCGTGAGGTACGAAGTCCAGGTCACAACCTTCATCCGGGTTATCCAGGTTGATGGTTGGCGGAATAGCCTGATCGCGCAGCGCCAGGATAGAGAAAATAGACTCTACCGCGCCCGCCGCACCCAACAGGTGTCCGGTCATGGATTTAGTGGAGCTTACCATCACACGGCTTGCCGCATCGCCAAAGACAGATTTCACTGCCTGGGTTTCGGCTTTATCGCCAGCAGGAGTAGACGTGCCATGCGCGTTGACATAGCCGATCTGACCCGCTTCGATAGCCGCATCGCGTAGTGCGTTGACCATTGCCAGCGCAGCGCCCGCACCGTTTTCAGGTGGTGATGTCATGTGGTAAGCATCACTGCTCATGCCAAAACCAACGACTTCAGCATAGATTTTTGCACCGCGCGCTTTCGCATGCTCGTACTCTTCCAGTACCACCATGCCTGCGCCGTCGCCCAGCACAAAGCCATCACGTTCTTTATCCCACGGACGGCTTGCCGCTTGCGGGTTATCATTACGTGTAGACAGCGCACGTGCCGCACCAAAACCACCCACGCCCAGCGGGGTACTGGCTTTTTCTGCACCACCCGCAACCATCGCGTCTGCATCGCCGTATGCAATGATACGTGCTGCATGACCAATGTTATGCACACCTGAAGTACAGGCGGTCGCAATGGAGATGCTTGGCCCTTGCAGGCCGTACATGATGGTCAGGTGACCTGCCACCATGTTAACAATCGTTGACGGAACGAAGAACGGGCTGATCTTACGTGGACCGCCATTCACCAAAGAGGTGTGGTTTTCTTCGATCAATCCGAGACCGCCAATACCAGAGCCGATAGCGGCGCCAATACGGTGAGCGTTCTCTTCCGTAATTTCGAGACCAGAATCCTGCATGGCCTGAACGCCAGCGACAATTCCATATTGAATGAAAGCATCCATCTTGCGCTGTTCTTTGCGCGAGATAATGTCTTCACAGTTAAAATCCTTTACTAAGCCAGCAAATTTCGTTGCATAGGCGCTAGTATCGAAATGGTCGATCAGGCTGATGCCACTCTGACCGGCAAGGAGAGCTTTCCAGGTAGACTCTACGGTATTGCCGACAGGAGACAACATGCCCAGTCCGGTCACAACTACACGACGCTTAGACACGGTTGTCCTCCAGGGAGGGAAAATAATTCAAGTGGGATAAAAAGATAAAACTCAGGCGGTCGAATGACCGCCTGGAGATGTTCACTTACGCCTGGTGGCCGTTGATGTAATCAATGGCAGCCTGAACGGTAGTGATTTTCTCAGCTTCTTCGTCCGGAATCTCAGTATCAAACTCTTCTTCCAGAGCCATTACCAGCTCAACGGTGTCAAGAGAATCTGCGCCCAGGTCTTCAACGAAGGAAGCATTGTTGGTTACTTCTTCCTGCTTAACGCCCAGCTGTTCGCCGATAATTTTCTTAACGCGTTCTTCGATAGTGCTCATACTCTTAAATTTCCTATCAAAACTCGCTTTCGCGATGGTTTTCGTAGTGTATAAAATGTTGAAAAATTTGCAACTAAATCCCGGCAGGTCTTACCACGATTTTACGTTATTTTGAGGGCATTCACCCTAATAACGCAAATTTTTTTATCTCGTGGTTAAACCATGTACATCCCGCCGTTGACGTGCAAAGTCTCACCTGTGATGTAACTTGCTTCGTCAGAAGCTAAAAATGCAACCGCACTGGCGATTTCCTGAGCGCCGCCAAGGCGACCCGCAGGAACCTGCGCCAGAATACCCGCACGCTGATCATCAGACAGCGCACGCGTCATGTCCGTTTCAATAAAGCCCGGAGCAACAACGTTTACAGTAATGCCACGAGACGCAACTTCGCGCGCCAGTGATTTACTGAAGCCGATCAGACCCGCTTTCGCCGCAGCGTAGTTTGCCTGACCCGCATTTCCCATGGTACCAACCACAGAACCGATAGTGATAATACGCCCATGACGCTTTTTCATCATAGCTCGCATTACCGCTTTTGACAGACGGAAAACAGATGACAGGTTGGTTTCGATGATATCGTTCCACTCGTCATCTTTCATGCGCATTAACAGGTTATCACGAGTAATCCCGGCATTATTGACCAGGATATCGACTTCACCAAATTCTGCGCGAATATTTCCCAGAACAGATTCGATAGATGCCGGATCGGTCACATTCAACATCAGACCTTTACCATTTGCACCTAAGTAATCGCTAATGGCCTGCGCACCGCTTTCGCTGGTTGCAGTACCGATAACTTTCGCGCCACGGGCAACGAGTGTTTCAGCAATTGCGCGGCCAATGCCACGGCTTGCACCGGTAACCAGCGCGACTTTTCCTTCAAAACTCATGGTCTTCCTCTTTTATTGCTCTAGCGCCGCAGATAATGCCGCCGGCTCATTCATTGCCGAAGCAGTCAGGGTGTCAACAATACGTTTCGTCAAACCGGTCAGAACTTTGCCCGGACCAACTTCATACAGGTGCTCTACGCCCTGGGACGCCATGAATTCAACGGTTTTAGTCCATTGAACCGGGCTGTACAGCTGGCGAACCAGCGCATCGCGAATAGCGTCTGCGTCTGTTTCGCACTTCACGTCGACGTTGTTCACAACCGGAACAGTCGGCGCGTTAAAAGTGATTTTTTGCAGTTCAACAGCCAGTTTCTCAGCAGCAGGCTTCATCAGCGCGCAGTGAGAAGGAACGCTGACCGGCAGTGGCAGAGCACGCTTAGCGCCAGCCGCTTTACAGGCTGCACCGGCACGTTCTACGGCTTCTTTATGCCCGGCAATAACTACCTGACCCGGTGAGTTAAAGTTTACCGGTGAAACCACCTGACCTTCGGCAGACTCTTCACACGCTTTAGCGATAGCAGCGTCGTCCAGACCGATAATAGCAGACATGCCGCCAGTGCCTTCCGGTACCGCTTCCTGCATGAATTTGCCACGCAGTTCAACCAGACGTACGGCATCGGCAAAACCGATAACACCCGCACACACCAGCGCAGAGTATTCGCCCAGGCTGTGACCAGCCATCAGCGCAGGTGTTTTACCACCCTGCTGCTGCCATACGCGATAAAGCGCAACAGAGGCAGTCAACAGTGCTGGCTGCGTCTGCCAGGTTTTATTCAGCTCTTCGGCCGGTCCCTGCTGAGTCAACGCCCACAGATCATAGCCCAGCGCAGCTGATGCTTCAGCAAAAGTTTCTTCAACAATTGGGTAGTTTGCTGCCATTTCAGACAACATCCCAACGGTCTGGGAACCCTGCCCCGGGAACACAAATGCAAATTGCGTCATGTTTAAATCCTTATACTAGAAACGAATCAGCGCAGAGCCCCAGGTGAATCCACCCCCAAAGGCTTCAAGCAATATCAACTGCCCAGCTTTAATACGCCCGTCGCGGACGGCTTCGTCCAGCGCGCACGGTACGGAGGCCGCGGAGGTATTGCCATGTCTGTCGAGCGTCACGACAACATTATCCATCGACATACCCAGCTTTTTCGCGGTTGCGCTAATAATGCGGAGGTTTGCCTGATGCGGTACCAGCCAGTCCAGTGCAGAACGATCGAGATTATTTGCTTCCAGCGTTTCATCAACGATGTGTGCAAGCTCGGTCACCGCGACTTTAAATACTTCGTTACCCGCCATCGTCAGGTGGATCGGGTTTTCCGGGTTCACGCGATCGGCATTAGGCAGCGTCAACAGTTCGCCATAGCGACCATCAGCGTGCAGATGCGTAGAGAGAATGCCGGGCTCTTCTGATGCGCTCAGTACAACCGCACCTGCGCCATCGCCGAAAATAATGATCGTCCCGCGATCGGTTGGATCACAGGTACGAGCGAGGACATCTGAGCCAACCACCAGAGCATGCTTCACTGCGCCAGACTTAACGTACTGGTCGGCAACGCTCAGGGCGTAGGTGAAACCGGCACAAGCGGCTGCAACGTCAAACGCCGGACAGCCTTTGATCCCCAGCATACTTTGGATCTGGCATGCCGCACTTGGAAATGCGTGTGTGGATGATGTGGTGGCAACCACAATCAGACCAATTTGTTCTTTGTCGATGCCCGCCATTTCAATTGCACGGTTTGCGGCGGCAAAGCCCATCGTCGCAACTGTTTCATTTGGCGCTGCAATATGGCGTTCACGGATACCTGTGCGAGTGACGATCCACTCATCAGATGTCTCAACCATTTTTTCCAAATCGGCGTTAGTACGCACTTGTTCAGGCAGATAGCTGCCAGTACCAATAATCTTCGTATACATGTACGCTCAGTCACTTTTTGGTTATATACCGCCACGAGCAAATCGCTGATACGTTGGCAGCATTCACAAACGCACGGTTATCTGTGTGCTCGCGAGTTTGCGTTTTCGCCACCGTCCAGCAGTTCGAATCCAGCTGGGTATACAGATTCCAGGCGAGCGGCAATTCGCTGAGGAACTTGTCGCTGCACCGCCTGCACTGCCTGTTCAATCGCGACTTCAAATGCTCGCTGATTGGCCGCACCATGACTCTTAATCACCGTGCCGCGCAATCCTAACAGACAGGCGCCATTATACTGGTCGGGGTTGAGGTGACTAAATCGCCTTGTCAGGCTTTTTTGTAACCAACGTTTTAATAACAGCAGCCACCACGACCGTTTTTTGCCCTCACCCTGAGACTTCAGCAGTGAAAGGAACATTCTGACAACACCTTCCATCGTCTTTAATGTGACATTACCTGTAAAGCCGTCACAGACCAACACATCAGTTTTGCCAGTCAGTAACTCATTGGCTTCAAGATAGCCGATATAATTGATAGAAGGGATTGTTTTTAGCACTGCAGAAGCATCCCGAATACTGTCGAGACCCTTGGTTTCTTCTTCACCGATATTGAGCAACGCAACACGGGGATTGGCAATTCCAACCACCTCTTCTGCCAGCACGGAACCCATGACGGCAAATTGCACCAACATCGTGCTATCACAATCCACGTTGGCACCCAAATCCAGCACCACCGTTTTGCCCTTTTGCTGATGGGGTAAAACCGTCACCAGCGCAGGACGCTCAATCCCCTCAAGGGGTTTGAGCAATAACTTCGCAAGTCCCATTAGCGCACCTGTATTACCGGCGCTCACACAGGCTTCCGCTCGACCTTCTTTCACGAGCTCCAGGGCAACGCGCATTGAGCTTCCACGACTGGCGCGAATAGCTTGCGAGGGCCGGGCATCACTGGCAATAACTGACTGAGCAGGGATAATCTGCAGACGTGAACGTTGTTCGAAGTCAGCTTTGGCAAGTAATGGCGTGATTGTATCGGGATCCCCGACTAAAAGAAGTGTGAGTTGCGAATTAGAATTCAGTGCCTGCAATGCTGCAGGCACTGTCACGGTAGGGCCAAAATCTCCCCCCATGACATCTAACGCCAGGGTTAGACGTGTCAAGGTATCGTCGCTGCCCGGTTAGGTGTTTCCCCAGTTACCCGGGGAAAGCCTCACTAAGCTTCATCACGCGTGTACTCTTTGTCTTTCTCACCGTAGTAGGAAAGTCATTGAGTCATGCGTGATTACTTAGCGATTACCTTACGGCCACGGTAAAAACCGTCGGCAGTGATGTGGTGACGCAGGTGTTGTTCACCAGAAGTTTTGTCTACAGACAGGCTGGTGACTGCGGTCAGAGCGTCATGAGAACGACGCATGCCACGTTTGGAACGGGTTGGTTTATTCTGTTGTACGGCCATGGACCTTACTCCTCAATTACTTACGCTTTAAGCTGGCTAATACGGCAAATGGGTTTGGTTTTTGCGCTTCATCAGGCAATTCGCCAAAGACCATGTCCGCCTCGGACACTTCACAGTGTTCAGAATCATGCACCGGAACTACCGGCAAGGAGAGGATAATCTCATCTTCAACCATTGCAAGCAGATCGATTTCACCGAATTCGTTAACCTCAATCGGCTCATACGCTTCCGGGAGTGCTTCAGCCTGCTCGTCAGAACGGACAGGACTAAAACAATATGTTGTGTGAACATGAAGTGGGAACGGTTTCCCGCAACGCTGACATTCGAGCGTAACCGACACCTTTGCATCACCGGTTATAACGGCAAGGCGCTGGTTATCGATAGCGAACGACATGGAGCATTCCACATCACTGTCCACACTGACTACAGAATCGGCGACACGCTCAACCAGATCAGAAGTATAGATACCTTCATAATCGAGGCGTTTCTGAGCCGTACGAACCGGATCAAGAGTCAGGGGTAATTTTACCTTTTGCATAGGGCGCGCATATTAACTTTGTAACGTCATATAGTCAAAGAAAAAGGCAGCCTGTGGTTGCCTTTTGCCAATAATTCGCACACATTGCGGGTCATCGACTTAAAATCGCTCAACACAAGCCATTACAGCCAGCTTGTAGGACGAAGTCCATAGTTTAAAATGGCTCTCATCAATACGCTATATGCGAGGGAAAAAATATGCCTCAACTTATTCTTGCTTCTACCTCTCCCTGGCGTCGCGCTTTACTAGAAAAACTGGCAATCCCGTTCGAATGCGCAGCACCAGAGGTTGATGAAACGCCGTTACCAGGCGAAGCCCCCCGGCACTTAGTCTTGCGACTGGCGCAGAAAAAAGCGCAATCTCTCGCCCACCGTTATCCATCGCACCTTATTATTGGTTCCGATCAAATTTGTGTTCTCGATGGTGAAATAACCGGCAAACCGTTAACAGAAGAAAATGCACGCCAGCAGTTACTCAAAGCCCGTGGCAATATTGTGACGTTTTATACCGGACTGGCACTGTATAATTCTGCGACCGGACATTTACAAACTGAAGTTGAACCGTTCGACGTCCATTTTCGTCACTTAAGCGAAACGGAAATTGAAGATTACGTGCGCAAAGAGCGCCCGCTGCATTGTGCCGGTAGTTTTAAAAGCGAAGGATTGGGCATTGCACTTTTTGAGCGCCTGGAAGGCCGCGACCCAAATACCTTAATCGGTTTGCCGCTAATCGCACTGTGTCAAATGCTGCGACGAGAAGATATGAACCCGTTAAAAGCCTGACGGGTTGACGGTTGTACAGGCCTAATCCTGTAGGCCTGATAGGCACAGCGCCTTCAGGCCTACAGGTAATGCGCGATAATATCAATGCGCATCAGCCTTTACTGCGTAACACCTCAAGGCAGCGCTTCAACTGCTTATCCATTGGCGCTTCAATACGCATTACTTCACCCGTCCCAGGATGAGTAAATTTCAACGCTGCGGCGTGCAAAAAGAGCCTGCTCAGTCCGGTATCCGCCAGTTGCTTATCGAATTCACGATCGCCATAGCGGTCGTCAAAGGCAATCGGATGTCCGGCATATTGCGTATGCACGCGAATCTGGTGCGTGCGTCCGGTCACGGGACTGCAGCGCACAAGCGTAGCAAACGCGTAACGCTCTTCCACTTTAAAGCGCGTTTCCGATGGCTTGCCTTCCTGATTCACCCGCACGATACGCTCGCCGCTTTGCAGAATGTTCTTTAACAGCGGGGCCTGCACGGTTTTGACATGCGACTGCCACTGGCCGCGTACCAACGCGAGGTAATCTTTCTGCATGCCTTTTTCACGCAGTTGTTCATGCAACGAACGCAAGGCAGATCGTTTTTTGGCCACCAGCAGCACGCCGGAGGTATCCCGGTCAAGGCGATGCACCAGTTCAAGGAAACGCGCTTCCGGGCGCAGCGCACGTAAGCCTTCAATGACGCCAAAGCTTAAGCCGCTTCCACCATGCACGGCCGTACCTGAAGGCTTGTTAAGCACCAGAATGTGGTCATCTTCATATAAAATGACATCGGTCAGCGCCGCGACCTTCTGCAAATTCGGTGAAATGGCCTCTTCTTCACGTTCAGCGACACGTACAGGTGGAATACGCACAATGTCCCCGTCTTCGAGTTTGTACTCGGGTTTAATGCGTTTTTTGTTCACCCGCACTTCGCCTTTACGCAAAATGCGATAAATCATACTTTTCGGCACGCCCTTGAGCTGGGTGCGCAAAAAGTTGTCGATGCGTTGCCCTGCTTCGTCGGCAGTAATGGCAACTGTTTTTACGGCTGGAGTCTCTGTTTTCATGGGGGCCGATTTTAAATAGCCATCAAGATTCGCGCCACACATTTTTCTATGCTTATATTAACTGCTATACCTTATTACTTAAGTTTGACATAGCCGATTTGGTGGTTATTAAAGCAATCACTACGCGGAAGTGAAAAAACTGTGAGTAACCGGGTGATAAATGGCAAAAGTCATCTTGCTATAACAAGGTTAGCAGTGGAATAATGAGGTTGTTTCCGTGTTGAATCTTGTTAAAACAAGAACTTTTCCGGAATGACCCAATTTTGCCCGACCGATCATCAACGCAGCAATGGCGTAAGACGTATTGATCTTTCAGGCAGTTAGCGGGCTGCGGGTTGCAGTCCTTACCGGTAAGTGCTCTATAGATTTCGCGTTGTAGGAAGGCGGCAAGTCTGGGAACCCCAGGTGCTTACTCCTGTAAGTGGTTGGGGTAAGAAGATGAAGCCAACGCACCCACAGCGTGAAAGACGATAAGCACAATGGAAGCTTCTCTGGAGAGTAACACCCAGACTGTTCCCCTGATAATTGCGCTGTGTTTCCGTATGAAATACAGGCAACCGACACTCTGCGCCTCTTTGAGCTGACGATAACCGTGAGGTTGGCGACGCGAATAGACACGAGGCCATCGGTTCACACCCGGAAAGGCATTACTCTGCCCGCAGCTTAGTCGTCAATGTAAGAATAATGAGTAAGTTACGATGAAAAGAATGTTAATTAACGCGACTCAGCAGGAAGAGTTGCGTGTCGCCCTTGTAGATGGGCAGCGTCTGTACGATCTGGATATCGAAAGTCCTGGACACGAACAGAAAAAAGCCAACATCTATAAAGGCAAAATTACCCGTATTGAACCGAGTCTGGAAGCTGCTTTTGTTGATTACGGCGCTGAACGTCACGGTTTCCTCCCGTTAAAAGAAATTGCCCGCGAATACTTCCCCGCTAGCTACAACTCCCATGGTCGTCCCAACATTAAAGACGTGTTGCGCGAAGGTCAGGAAGTCATTGTTCAGATCGATAAAGAAGAACGCGGCAATAAAGGCGCTGCGCTGACCACCTTTATCAGCCTGGCAGGTAGTTATCTGGTTCTGATGCCGAACAACCCGCGCGCGGGCGGTATCTCCCGTCGCATTGAAGGCGACGACCGTACCGAATTAAAAGAAGCGCTGGCAAGCCTGGAACTGCCTGACGGCATGGGGCTTATCGTGCGTACCGCAGGTGTCGGCAAATCTGCCGAAGCGCTGCAGTGGGACCTGAGTTTCCGCCTGAAGCACTGGGAAGCGATTCAAAAAGCCGCTGACAGCCGCCCTGCTCCGTTCCTGATCCATCAGGAAAGCAACGTTATCGTTCGCGCATTCCGTGACTACTTACGTCAGGACATCGGCGAAATCCTCATCGACAACCCGAAAGTTATGGAGATGGCGCGTCAGCACATCGCCGCGCTGGGTCGTCCGGATTTCAGCAGCAAAATCAAACTGTACACCGGTGAAATCCCGCTGTTCAGCCACTATCAAATCGAATCTCAGATTGAGTCCGCGTTCCAGCGCGAAGTGCGTCTGCCGTCCGGCGGCTCAATCGTTATCGACAGCACAGAAGCGCTGACCGCTATCGATATCAACTCCGCACGCGCGACCCGCGGCGGCGACATCGAAGAAACTGCGTTCAACACCAACCTTGAAGCAGCCGATGAAATTGCTCGTCAGCTGCGTCTGCGCGACCTCGGCGGCCTGATTGTAATCGACTTCATTGATATGACGCCGGTTCGTCACCAGCGTGCGGTTGAAAACCGTCTGCGTGAAGCCGTGCGTCAGGACAGAGCGCGTATTCAAATCAGCCATATTTCTCGCTTCGGCCTGCTGGAGATGTCCCGCCAGCGTCTGAGCCCGTCGCTGGGTGAATCCAGCCATCACGTATGCCCACGCTGCTCCGGCACGGGTACCGTACGTGATAACGAATCACTGTCGCTGTCTATTCTGCGTCTGATCGAAGAAGAAGCGCTGAAAGAAAATACGCAGGAAGTTCACGCTATTGTTCCTGTGCCGATCGCATCCTACCTGCTCAACGAAAAACGTACCGCGGTAAATGCTATCGAGACACGTCAGAATGGCGTGCGCTGTGTGATTGTGCCAAACGATCAGATGGAAACTCCGCATTACTCCGTGCTGCGCGTACGCAAAGGGGAAGAAACACCAACCCTGAGCTACCTGCTGCCAAAACTGCATGAAGAAGCGATGGCATTGCCGACGGAAGAAGAGTTCGTCGAGCGTAAACAGCCAGAGCAGCCGGCATTAGCCACCTTTGCAATGCCAGAGGTGCCGCCAGCCCCTGCTTTGCAGGAACCTACTGCGAAGGCCGCCGCGCCTAAAGCCGCAGCAGCGACCGCGGCCGTCGCCGCGCAGCCAGGTTTGATTAGCCGTTTCTTCAGCGCACTGAAGTCCATCTTCAGCGGTAGCGAAGAAGTGAAACCGGTTGAACAACCTGCGCCGAAAGCTGAAGAGAAAACCGATCGCCAGCAGGATCGTCGTAAACCGCGTCAGAACAATCGTCGCGACCGTAACGATCGTCGTGATAATCGCGACAACCGTGGCGAGCGTGATAACCGTAACGAGCGTTCAGAAAGCGGTGAAAACCGTGAAGATAACCGCCGTAACCGCCGTCAGTCGCAGCAGCAAAATGCGGAAGCGCGCGATAACCGCCAGCAGTCTACTGACGTCGCCGACAAAGCGAAATCCGGTGATGACCAGCAGGCTCCGCGTCGCGAGCGCAACCGCCGTCGCAACGATGATAAGCGTCAGGCGCAGCAGGAAGTTAAAGAGCTGAATCTGGCAGAACAACCTGCGCAGGATACCGAGCAGGAAGAGCGCGTTCGTCAGCCTCAGACTCGCCGTAAACAGCGTCAGCTGACTCAGAAAGTTCGTTACACAGACAGCCCGGCTGTTGAAGCCGAAGTCGCGACTGCCGAGGTGGTCACTGAAACGGCTGTCACTCAGCCAACTGAACAGCCCGTACCGGCACAGCGTACTGAACTGGCGAAAGTTGATCTACCTGCCGTCGTTGCGACTGAGCAGGAAGACAACAGCGAAGCGCGTGACTCTAATGGTATGCCGCGTCGTTCCCGTCGCTCACCTCGCCATCTGCGCGTCAGTGGACAACGCCGTCGTCGCTATCGTGACGAGCGTTACCCGGTTCAGTCGCCTATGCCGTTAACGGTTGCCTGCGCATCTCCAGAATTAGCGTCCGGTAAAGTCTGGATCCGCTACCCTGTTGCTCGTCCTCAGGATCAGCAGGTTGCAGAGCAGCGCGAGCAGGAAACGGTTCAGGGGCAAACTGCACCTGTCGCCGTAGAGCCTCAGGTTGCTGCAACTGCCGTTGAGCATATTGTGAACTCGGTTGAAACCGTACAGTCAGAGGTGGTCATTGCTGAACCTCAGGCTACCGTCGTTGAAACCACGCATCCGGAAGTCATCGCTACACCGGTCGAGGAACAACCGCAAATTATCGCTGAATCTGACGCGTCTGTTGCTGAGGATACCGCGGCGAAAGCCGAACCTGTCGCTGAAATTGTGGCTGCGCCGGTTGTCGAAGAATCTGCGGAGGTTGTTATTTCTCAGCCTGAAGTGGCTGAAGAGATTGCCGAGGTTGTGGAAACAGCGCCAGTGGTTGAAGAAGTTGCCGCGCCGCAAGAGATTGTTGCCGCACCTGTCGTCGAAGACGCAGTCGCTAAGGCTGAAGTTGTCGCAACCCGCGTTGACGCAGAACATCTTCACAGCCACGCGGCCGCCCCGATGACCCGTGCTCCGGCACCAGAGTATGTGCCTGAAGCGCCGCGTCATAGTGACTGGCAACGCCCGGAATTCACCTTTGAAGGTAAAGGTGCCGCAGGTGGACACAGCGCCACGCACCAGGCGACTGCGCCAGCAACGCGTCCGCAGCCCGTTGAGTAAGTCATAATCAACATCAAAGCCGACCTTCGGGTCGGCTTTTTTTATCTCTGCTCTACGCACTGGCAAACTGAGAAGGCGTGGTTACGCTGGCAATCTTTAGCGGTGCGATTGCGCGGGTAATAAGATTAACGGGTAATCTGTCGCTGAGAAAATAACAGTGGCCTAAAAAAATGCCCGCTCCGGGGTGTTAAAGGTGCGGGCAGACAAACATATCCAGTTTCATGATATGTTCAAAAAGGTGTTACCGGTTCAGTTGAAATAGCGACATTCCCTGCATATCGGTAAACGTTTTGTACGATGCCTGCAGTGCGGCCTGCTGCATCACGTAGGACGAAATCGCTGCGTTCCAGTCAACATCCACCAGATTGCTCATCTGCTGAGTCTGGCCCAATGCGCGATCGGCGCCCAGTGAATCCAGTGAACTTAACTCGCTGAGCTGAGTCCCTAATTCTGCACGAACAGAAAGCACGTTATTCAGTGAATTTTTCAGGCCACGACTGGTTTTATCAATGGCTGCAGAGGCAGTAGCTTTTGCCGCGTCATTACCCTCAATCGGGGTTTTGAGCGCATCAATAGCGGTATCCAGCATTTTGAACAGGTTCTTTTCCTGAGTACCGCCGCCTGGTTCCGGTACGGCATTGCTGGTCAGATTAACAAATACTTTATCGCCAGTATGACCAATCACCATGGTACGGGAGGCATCGACCTGCTGGGTCACATTTGTTGTACCGCCGCTGTAAGCGCCATCTGCCTGAGCAAATGGTGCAGATTCTGTTTTATATCCGCCAAAAATATAGCGCCCATTACCGTCGGTGCTGTTCGCCAGGTTCATCAGTTGATCGCGGATCCCCTGCAGGTCGGTGGCCAGCGATGCACGGTCGTCATCGCTTAACGTGCCATTCGCAGCATAGACAATTTTTTCCTGCGCGGTCTGAATTGCCGTCGTTACCTGACTCAGTACGTTCTCTTCCAGCGATACTTTTTGCGTCGCAAATGAACGCGCCAGCGTATATTGGCTGTTCTGCGCCTGTGCTTGAGAAAGCACCACGGCCTGCGAGGCGGCGATCGGATCGTCAGATGGGTTGATCACACGTTTTCCCGTTGACATCTGCTCGCCGAACTTCATCCATTCAGCCTGAGAGTTAGTGATGCCACGCATATTCTGCTGGTACATCATCTGGGTGCTGATACGCATTGTGTCCCTCTCCCTTAGCGAATATTAATCAGTGCATCAAACAGCGCATTTGCGGTTTGCAGCACTTGCGCGTTAGCCAGGTAATACTGTTGATAGCGTTGTAAGTTACCGTATTCTTCGTCGAGGTTGACGCCGGAAATAGACTGCTGCTGCTTATAAAGCTGCGTTACCACGTTGTTCTGGGTAATGGCGCTGGTTTTCAGCGTCGCGGTTTTGTTCCCGACATCGCTTACCAGCGTGGCATAGGCATCGTTGAAGGTCTTATTACCCACGGTAGCTTTGGTCTGCAGATCCAGCAGTTTCTGACCGTTACGGTTATCGCTTTTTCCCTTATCAATATCCGGGTCCGGATCATTTTTTGAGACCTGGGCCATGGCGATTTTCGACTCATCGGTCACCATGACTTTCATATCAACAACGGCGTTACTGACAGGTTTCACTGTGAAGCTGTCATTTGCTTTTGCGCCAGCATTTACGGTGATTTCCATCCCGTCAAAGGACATCTTCCCACCGGTAACGGTAGCTTTGAAGCTGGTATTATCCGCCAGGCGAGTAACCTGCCAGTCCGTCCCGTCATAAACGATTTTATAATCGGTCGCCTGTACAGCAGAGCTGTCGGTAATCTTCGCGCTTAACGATCCTGTTCCTGTATTTTTAGCGTTGTTGAATACTGCCGGGCTACCGATAGCAAAGAAATCCTTACCCTGATCGCCGTTCGCGTCAAAACCCTCTTTATGCTGGGTGTTAAACGCATCGGCAAACGCCAACGCCAGTTGGCCCAGCGTGTTACGCGTCTGGTCAAGCTCTTGAGAACGGAAGGTCAACAGCCCGCCCAGTGAACCGGTATTCAACAGTTTTTCGGGAATTTCAACCTCGCCGGCAACCCCGTCGACGTAGGCCACTGTGGTTCGATTGGGATCGTCACTGGAGGGCACAGCCGCCAGCTGGCGTGCATTGCTGCCCTGCACCAGTGAATAACCGTTCGCCATGGTTATGTTGTAAGTCCCGCCGTCCTGAACGCTGACTTCAACACCGACAATCTGGTTCAGTTCACTGACCAGTTGGTCGCGCTGGTCGAGTAAATCGTTAGGCGATGCGCCCGCGCCGACGCCGGTCAGACGGGAAATCTGATCGTTGAGGCTGGCAATCTGTTTTGAATAGTTGTTGATCTGGTCAACGCTGGCCTTGATCGCAGTATTAACCTGCTTGTCTTGATCGCGCAGATACTGGTCGGTTGTTCTGAACTGGTTGACTAAACCATCAGCTTTACCGATCAGCGCCTGGCGCGCCGCCGGGTCTTCCGCGTTACTGACAAGCGTTTGCAGGCTGGTAAAAAAGTCCTGCATTGAGGTCGAAATGGAACTGGTTTTGCTGGAGAGCAGATTGTCGATTTTCGACATTTGTTCATAGCGCGTTGTCAGGCCGCTGCTTTGGTTCTGCGCGGCACGTAACTGATTCGTGATAAAGGAGTCATACTCGCGCTGTACGCCAGAAACATAGACGCCATTGCCAACCCAGCCCCCCGCACCCAGCGTGCTGTTCGCTTGCGCCATAATTGTCGTTTGACGGGTGTATCCGGCAACGTTATAGCTGGAGATGTTATTACTGGCAGAATTCAACGCGGCCTGCGCTGCGGCGAGTCCACTCATCGCGTTATTAATCAAGCTGGACATGGAGGTTCCTTGTAATCCTTCAATACTCGTTATTATCGGCAGCAGGTTGGTAGACTTGAGCTATTTAAAAGAGATTATCGATATTCGTACTGTAGGTTTTGCTCACTTTTTCGCTCATCGATTTCAACTGCTGGATCATGCTGGTTAATTTACGCGCATAGTTAGGGTCAGTCGCGTAACCGGCATTCTGCAAAGCCTGTGCCCCCTGCTCGGCGGTAGCAGCGGCGGTTACCGCCGCATAGCGCGGGTTACGCGATATCAGACCGACATAATCCGACAGTGCCTCAAGGTAAGAGCTATAGACGCGGAATCGGGCTTTCACCTTTTTCGCCTCGCCGTTTTCATATTCGGTGGTGGTGATTTCGGTGGTTGGGCCTTTCCAGCTTCCCGAAGCCTTCACGCCAAAAATGTTAAAGCTCGGTTCACCGTTCTCACGGCGGATTTGTCGCTGGCCCCATCCGGACTCCAGCGCCGCCTGCGCCAGAATCAGATGATGCGGAACCCCACTTTGCTGACTTGCCAGCTTAGCCGGCAGCGATAGCTGGGCGAGGAAGTCTTTGCTGTCACCTGACAGCGGCTCATCATTGCTTTCCGTCGCGCGGGGAATGGCTTTACGGACCAGTTGCGTCAGCGCCTGGTTTTGATAGCTGGTCACCGTTTCCAGAGAGAACTTCATTGGCACCTGCGGCGCATCGTCTGCGGGTTGCGCCTGACCTTCGGTCATCTGCTTAACCATCATTTCAGCCAGTCCCAGACCTTTGCCTGCGGTCATCTGCTGCGCAATTTGTTGGTCATACATGCTGGTATACAAACGTGTCGAATCACTGCTAAAAACGCCATCTTTCGGCAGCGCTTCACGCATGCTTTTCAGCATCATTTGTACGAACATCCCTTCAACCTGACGGGCAACCGGGCGGATATTCGCCGCCGGGTCCTGACCCGCTTTCGCTTTCAGTTCGTTCAGTGATTGCGAATCCCAGGCGGCACTGGTCAGCAGTTTGCTGTCACCAATCATTAGATGATTTCCAGTTTGGCGCGTAAGCATCCCGCGCTCTGCATCGATTGCAGAATGGACATCAGATCCATCGGCGTTGCCCCTAGCGCATTAAGCGCACGCACAACATTGTTCAGGTTGGCGCTGGAACGCACGCTTTGCAGCGAACCGCCGCTCTGGCGCAGATCGATCTGGGTTTGAGGTGTCACCACGGTCTGTCCACCGCCAAACGGTGTATCCGGCTGGCTGACGTTCGCCTGGCGGTTTACCGTAATCGACAAGTTGCCTTGCGCGACGGCACAGCTATCCAGCGTGACTTCACGGTTCATAACGACGGATCCGGTGCGCGAGTTGATAATCACTTTCGCATCCTGCGGCGTGACATTCACCTCCATATTCTGGATGTCAGCAAGGAAACGCACCTGCGAACTGTTGCCGCTTGGCACGCGTACCTGAATCGTCCGGGCGTCCAGCGCAGTGGCGCTACCAAAGCCGCGCGAACGGTTAATGGTGTCGGTTATCTGCTGCGCCATAGTGAAATCTTCATTATTGAGCTGCAGATTAATGGTGTTACCGCCGCCGAACTGGCTGGGTAACTCACGTTCGATGGTCGCGCCGTTGGTAATACGTCCGCCATTGAGCTGGTTTACCTGCACGCTGCTGCCACCCGCAGCCGCGCCTGCACCGCCTACCAGAATATTCCCCTGCGCCAGCGCATATACCTGGCTATCGACCCCTTTCAGCGGGGTCATCAGCAACGTTCCGCCGCGCAGGCTTTTGGCGTTCCCCATGGAAGAGACCACCACGTCAATGGTTTGCCCCTGACGACCAAAGGCCGGGAATTGCGCGGTCACCATCACCGCCGCCACGTTTTTCAGCTGCATATTGGTGCCGGTTGGCACGGTAATTCCCAACTGCGAAAGCATGTTGTTGAGCGTTTGCGTAGTAAACGGCGTCTGGGTGGTCTGGTCACCCGTGCCATCCAAACCGACCACCAGCCCATAACCGATCAACGAGTTTTCCCGCACGCCCTGAACGCTGGTCAGGTCACGAATACGGTCGGCATGCGCAAAGGTGGTTATCAGCACCAGTACCATTCCAACTAAAGATTTAAACACTGGCTACCTCGCTTACATCGGCGACAAGTTAAGGAAGAAACGCTGCAACCAGCCCATATTCTGCGCTTCATTGATGTAGCCGTTGCCGACATACTCAATACGTGCGTCCGCAACCTGAGTTGACGGTACGGAGTTGCTGCCACTGATGGTGCGCGGGTTAACGACCCCGGAGAAGCGAATGAATTCAGTGCCCTGATTAATGGCGATCTGTTTTTCACCCACAACATGTAAGTTGCCATTCACCAGTACCTGATCGACCGTTACGGTCAGCGTACCGCTGAAGGTATTTCTGGCGTTCGCGCCGCCTTTACCGTTAAAGGAGTTACCGCCTGAAGCTTCTACGTCAGCACGCTCGTTGCCAAACAGTCCTTGCAAATAACGCGGTACGGTATCAAAACCAAAGTTGGTCTTGCCGTCACGGCTGGCATTAGCCGAAGAACTTTTGCTCGCGCTGACGTTTTCCTGCAATACGATGGTCAACGTATCGCCAATATTGCGCGGACGGCGGTCTTCGAATAGTGGCTGATAACCGTAGTTAATCGGTTGGGCCGACTGGAAGATTGATCCATTCGCCACTGGCGTCGGGCCAGGAACAGGCTGGGCAGACGTTGCGCCCTGCACGAGGGGCGTGGCCGGGATCCAGGCGCATCCTGTCAGTGAAACTACCAACAGGGCTAAAAATGGGTATGGGTGAAGCGCGTATTTTCGCATTGCGGTCATCTTCAAAATCAGTGTGCCGGTGAGGCTTTCACCCCACCGGGCCACACTTTAGAGTTGCGTCAGTTTTTGCAGCATCTGATCGGTGGTCGATACCGCTTTACTGTTGATTTCGTAAGCGCGCTGAACCTGGATCATGTTTACCAGCTCTTCCGCCACGTTGACGTTAGAGGTTTCAACATAGCCCTGGTACAGCAGACCCGCGCCGTTCAGCCCCGGAGTGCTCTCATTCGGCGCACCGGATGACTGCGTTTCGGTGTACAGATTCTCACCAATGCTTTCCAGACCGGTATCGTTCATAAAAGTAGTCAGGTTAAGCTGCCCTACCTGAACCGGTGCTGCCTGGCCCTGCTGGGTTACGCTGACGATACCGTCGCGCCCAATGGTGATACTGAGCGAGTTAGCCGGGATGGTGATAGCCGGCTGAACCTGAAAACCACCCGCAGTCACCAGTTGGCCGTTCTGATCCACCTGGAAAGAACCGTCACGGGTGTAGGCGGATGTGCCATCAGGCAGCATGACCTGGAAAAAGCCCTGCCCTTTAATCGCCACATCTTTACTGTTGTTGGTCTGCGACAGGTTCCCCTGGCTGTGTAAACGCTCGGTCGCGACCGGGCGCACACCGGTACCAATCTGCAAACCAGACGGCAGTGTGGTTTGTTCAGAAGACTGTGCGCCAGGCTGGCGAATCGTCTGGTACAACAGATCTTCAAAAACGGCACGTTGACGCTTAAATCCGTTGGTGCTGACGTTTGCCAGGTTGTTGGCAATCACATCCATGTTGGTTTGCTGCGCATCCAGGCCGGTTTTGGCGATCCACAATGAACTGATCATAAAATGTCCTGTATTAACTCATCGACAGCAGTTGGTTGGCGCGACCCGCGTTATCATCCACGCTACTGATAATCTTCATTTGCATTTCGAAACGACGGGCGTTGGCGATCATGTCACTCATCGCGGCTACCGGCTTAACGTTACTGCCTTCCAGTACACCCGACATAACGCGAATGCTGGGGTCGGCCTGTAACGTAGCGCCACGGGTAGCCTGTGCGGCCTGAGTCAGACGGAACATACCGTCATTGCCACGTTGCACTTCACTCCCCGTGGCCTTCACCAGTTTCAGTCGCCCAACTGGCGCAACGGTGTTAGCCGGATCGCCAGGGTTGAGCGCCGAGATCGTGCCGTCTGCCGCAATGGTGACTTCTGAACCTTCCGGTACGGCTATTGGTCCGGCTTCGCCAATCACCGGGTGTCCCTGAATGGTCAGTTCCCCCGTAGGGCTTACCTGAATGGCGCCATTTCGGGTATATCCTTCGCTACCGTCCGCGGTCTGCACAGCCAACCAGCCATCTTGTTGCAGCGCCACGTCCAGCGGACGTGAGGTATAGTCCATCTGACCCGGCGTCATATCGGCCCCCGGCGTGGAGGCCACCACCAGCGTACGCGTCGGTAAAGACAATCCTTCAACGGGAACCGCGCGCAGCGCATTGAGTTGCGCACGAAAACCCGGCGTTGAGGCATTTGCCAGGTTGCTGGCCGTCACCGCTTGTTGATTCAGCGTCTGACTGGCCGCGCCCATGGCGGTATAAATTGCGTGATCCATTAAGCCATCCCGTCAGGCGCTTAGCGCAGGTTGACCAGCGTGTTGAGGATCTGGTCCTGGGTTTTGATGGTCTGCGCGTTCGACTGATAGTTACGCTGGGCGACGATCATATTCACCAGTTCTTTACTCAAATCCACGTTTGATGCTTCCAGCGCGCCGTTGGTCAGCTTGCCGAAGTTACCCTCGCCTGCAGTACCCAGCAGCGCCACGCCGGAAGACTGCGTGGCTGCCCAGACGTTGTCACCCTGAGAAGCCAGACCTTCGTTGTTGGCAAAGTTTGCCAGCACGATCTGCCCCAGAACCTGTTGCTGTTCGTTGGAGTAGTTACCGACCACAGTACCGTCATTGTTAATCTGGTAGCTCACCAGGTCGCCCGGCTTATAGCCATTCTGATTCGTGGCAACGATGTTGTTGGCGCCAGTGTTCTGCTGCATGGAATTGAGGAAGCTCAGGGAGAAGTTCGCCGGAACTGCGCCATTGATCGTACCGGTCGTTATCTGAATTTGAGGTTGGGCATTAGCTGGGCCTTCAACGGGGATTTTTGGTCCCGTCGGATCTGCTGGATCTACTGGCACAGTCCCTGGAACATAATTGTTCACTGAGGTCAGCGTACCGTTAGCACTAAAGTTCATCACCGCATTCTTGTTGGCAACTGAACCCGCAACGCTGGAGTCCTGGGTGTAGACATCCCATTTGTTCGGGCCTGTTTTGACATAAAAAATATTCATGTCGTGGGCGTTACCCTGGCTATCGAAAACGGTAACTGAGCCTTTTTTGTTGTAGGAATCCGCATCGCTTGGATTAAACGGGGTCTTCGTTGGCACCTTGTCAGTGGAGTTCAGGTTGATCTGCATTGACGCAGTCGTGGTGGTTTTAGCCGCCATCAGCGTATTCGGGATAGTGATCGGCGCCGGGTTAGCACCTTGCTGTATCGTTGGCGGTGTACCGGTAGCCGGATAGCCCGTCAGCTGTAGCCCCTGCATGTTGACGATATTGCGGTTTTCATCGAGCTTGAACTGACCGTTACGGCTGTAGAAAACGGAACCGTTGCTGTCTACCATGCGGAAAAAACCGTTCTGGCTGATAGCGACATCCAGCCCGCGACCGGTGTTGGTCGTGGTACCGTCGGTAAAGTCCTGGGTAATGCCCGCAACTTTAACGCCCAGACCCACTTTAGAACCGGCGAACATATCGGCAAAAGAGGCCGTACCGGATTTAAAACCGTAGGTGGCGGAGTTGGCGATGTTGTTACCAATGACATCGAGGTTGGTCGCTGCAGCGTTCAGACCGCTGACCGCTTGTGAAAAGGCCATGACTTACTCCTGATAAGTGTGAAGGCTTAAATGATCTGCCGTACTTCGTCGAGGGTGGTGGTTCCATAGGTGCCCAGATCCAGCGTATTACCGCCGTTACTGCGAATAACGCCCTGCACCAGCGCAAACTGAAGCGGCTGAGCCACCAGTTGTGTTCCGCCATTACTGGCAGCAATTGACACGTTGTAAGAACCGCTTGGCGCATCCGTGCCATCGGTCATGGTGCCGTCCCAGGTAAAGGTATGAACGCCCGCTTTCAACCCACCAATATCAATGGTGCGTACCACCTTGCCGTCTTTATCGGTAATGGTTGCGGTAACCTTATCTGCCGGTTGCTGCAGTTCAACGCCAAACGGCGTGGTAGTGGTTTTTGCGCCCTCTTCCGTACCTTTACCGGTCAGGATGGTGGTGCCTGGGATCATGACACCGTGGCCAATCAGCGTACTGGCCTGCAGCGACTGACTGTTGTCGATCTGCCCGGAGATCGATCCCAGCGTGGTGTTCAGTTTCTCAATTCCGCTCACGGTACTGATTTGCGCCAACTGGGTGGTCAGTTCGTTGTTTTGCAGCGGGTTGGTTGGATCCTGGTTTTTCAGCTGTGCAACCAGCAGCGTAAGGAAGCTGCTTTGCAGGTCCGCGGCGTTGCTGCCCGTCAGTGAACTCTTCCCCGTTGCGTCATTCACACCCGTCGTGCTCGGGTCATTCATTTTTACAGCAATAGACATGTGCGCCTCCTTTTACTGGCCTAGCGTCAGCGTTTTGAGCATCAAGCTTTTCACCGTATTGAGCACTTCGACGTTTGCCTGGTAGCTACGCGAGGCTGACATGGTGTTGACCATTTCGCCGACGACGTCCACATTCGGCATTTTTACGTAACCATTCGCATCGGCCAGCGGATTACCGGGTTCATAAACCAGCTTATCCGGTGCCTGGCTTTCAATGACGTCAGCGACTTTTACGCCACCGGTTGCCGCGCCTGGCGCGGCATCAACCTGAAAAACAACCTGCTTCGCGCGATAGGGCTGACCGTCAGGTCCGGTGACGCTATCCGCATTCGCCATGTTGCTGGCCGCCACGTTCAGGCGCTTAGACTGAGCCGTCAGCGCAGAGCCTGCGATATCAAAAATATTTAACAGCGCCACGAATTAGTTCCCTCCTTGCAGCACGTTCATCATGCCTTTGATTTGTCCACCCAACGCGGTCAGCCCCATTTGATACTTGAGGCTGTTGTCTGCAAATTGCGTACGCTCCCGGTCCATATCTACCGTGTTGCCATCGAGAGACGGCTGATCAGGAATGCGGTAGAGCAGTTCCGTAGAAGGAGCGGAAACGGTCTGGGCCGGAATGTGTTGTGCAGAGGTCAGCGTCAACGAGACACCGCCGGTTTCTTCCCGTCCTCGCACCATGACTTTTTTTAATTCACTGGCGAAATCCAGGTCGCGCGCCTGATACCCCGGCGTGTCGGCATTGGCTATGTTGGCCGCCAATACTTCCTGGCGTTGGGCGCGCAAATTCAGCGCTTCCTGTTGAAAACGTAAGGCGGCGTCGAGCTTATCGAGCATATCTCCTCCGCAAATGACAAAATTCAGCCGACAGCTTAAATCCCATTACGCGCGCGTTATCGCTGGAATAAACGCAAAATGCGTCGCTATTTGTTGCGTTGATGACTGCGTCACACAGGTAGAATCCTGTCACTACCTGAAAAAGCGCGAGGTTTTGATGCAAACGTTTAAACGTGGAGTCGTCGTGGCAGCACTGCTGTTCAGTCCTATGACGCTGGCGCAAGACCTGAATTCACAGCTGACGGCATGGTTTTCACAGCGACTGGCCGGATTTAGCGATGAGGTCGTCGTTACTATCCGAACGTCGCCAAACTTATTGCCGAGCTGCGAACAACCAGCATTAAGCGTGTCCGGGAGTGCAAAATTGTGGGGTAATGTGAACGTGCTGGCGCGCTGCGCCAACGAGAAACGTTATCTGCAGGTAAACGTACAGGCCACGGGAAACTACGTTGTTGCCGCCGCGCCCGTCGCTCGGGGTAGCGCCCTGACTTCGGCCAGCGTAACGCTAAAACGAGGTCGACTGGACCAACTCCCTCCACGCGCCGTGCTGGATATGAATCAGGTGCAGGATGCCGTAAGCCTGCGCGATCTGGTGCCTGGTCAGCCGATACAGCTTTCCATGTTGCGCCAGGCATGGCGAATCAAGGCTGGTCAGCGCGTCCTGGTTATCGCCAACGGAGATGGCTTTCGGGTGAATGCCGAAGGTAAAGCGCTGAACAATGCCGCCGTCGCCCAGAATGCCCGAGTACGGATGATTTCAGGCCAGGTGGTGAGCGGTGTCGTCGATTCTGATGGGAATATTCTTATTAACCTATAATAGGTTAAAGATTTTTTAGCGTGTGCCGATAGATAAACAACCAATGATTACAGCGGGCCGCTATAGCGTAACCCCTCGATGAGGATAAACAAAATGAGCATTGATCGTACCTCACCATTGAAGCCAGTAAGTACCGTTCAGCCACGTGAAACCAGCGATGCGCCGGTACAAAAAACGCGGAAGGAAAAAACCACCGCCACCACCAGCACCAGCGTCATGCTGAGCGACGCCCAGGCTAAACTGATGCAGCCCGGCACCAATGACATCAATATGGAACGCGTGGAAGCACTCAAAACCGCAATCCGTAATGGCGAGCTGAAAATGGACACCGGAAAAATTGCCGACTCGCTGATCCGCGAGGCGCAGAGCTACTTACAGAGTAAATAAAGTATGACTCGTTTGTCAGAAATACTTGACCAGATGACGACCGTCCTCAATGACCTGAAAACGGTAATGGATGCTGAACAGCAGCAGCTTTCCGCAGGATATATTAACGGCAGCCAGCTACAGCGTATTACAGAAGAAAAAAGCTCTTTGCTGGCAACCCTTGATTATCTGGAGCAGCAGCGCCGTCTGGAGCATGACGCCACGCGCAGCGCCAATGATGAAATTGCCGAGCGTTGGCAGACCATTACCCGAAAAACACAGGACCTACGCGAACTCAACCAGCACAACGGTTGGCTGCTGGAAGGGCAGATCGAGCGCAATCAACAAGCGATTCAAGTGCTGAAACCGCACCAGGAACCGGCGCTGTATGGCGCAAACGGTCAAACCTCTGCTGCGCACCGCGGCGGGAAAAAATTCTCTATCTGATGCTAGCCTGATAACGTTTTGCTTATCAGGCCTACGCGTTTTGTAGGCCGGATACGGCGTCATGCCGCCATCCGGCATTAATCTGTTACGCCGTCCGGCGCACAAACTCTTTCACTTTAAAGCCCAGCACCGCGAGCGCAGCGAAGTAAGCAGCAATACCGGCCACCACAACGGCCATCAGACGCAGCAGACGCCATAACATCGTTCCCTGCGACCAGTCCGGCATGATGTATAGCATCCCAACCAGCGCCGCCGACATCACCAGCACAGAAATCACCAGTCGCGCCAGGAACCAGGCCCAACCCGGTTGTGGGGTAAAAATTTTCTGTTTACGCAGTTGCCAGTACAGCAGTGAAGCGTTCAGACACGCCGCCAGACCAATCGACAGCGACAGCCCGGCATGTTTCAGCGGCCCAATAAATGCCAGGTTCATTACCTGGGTCATAATCAGCGTGACAATGGCAATCTTGACTGGCGTTTTAATATCCTGGCGCGAATAAAAACCAGGGGCCAACACTTTCACCACGATCAAGCCAATCAAACCTACCGAATATGCCACCAGCGCGCGCTGCGTCATCGCGGCGTCAAAGGCGGTAAATTTACCGTACTGGAACAGAGAAACCGTCAGCGGTTTGGCCAGAATCCCCAACGCCACGGCGCTCGGTAATGCCAACAGAAAACACAAACGCAAGATCGGAAGAGCGTCGTGTAGGGAAAGAGTGTAGATCTCGGTGGTCGCC